>Ga0210059_1002995_pt1 | contig 26815 bp, 19 predicted proteins | sample Ectturendosymbi2_FD_188042 | JGI IMG/M metagenome (GOLD analysis project Ga0210059, IMG submission 188042) | Ecteinascidia turbinata endosymbiont from Florida, USA - Sample 2 (SPAdes) (version 2) | ecosystem: Host-associated > Tunicates > Ascidians > Unclassified | place: Key West, Florida... | reverse complement strand
CAAAATGTTTTCGTGCGTTCAGGCAAACAAAGTTGTCAATAAGTTTTTCGCAATTTAGTACGGCCGTAATATCAAACTCTAACATAAGACCAGATACTACAGACCTCCAAAGAAAAGCAGTATTGTCATTCTTATATTGCATAACAAGCAATATTATTGTGTTGTTACGGTACTGATAAGAGTCTTGACGTTTGCATTTTCACTCGTTTCAAAGTAAATTGTGAAGTTATGCTTCTGTGCAATGTTGCAAATTTTAAGTCAGTAATGAACTTTAAGTTAGTAATGAGTCGTCAAAGGAAGGAGCTGCACGGGGCCCTAAAAGCGCGGGACCCTTAAAAGCATGGGTTCCTAGGCCATGACCTATTTGGCCTACGCGTAAATCCGTCACTGACCCTGACCAGTGTTCCCTCTAAGGTGCGCAGTTGCGCATAACGACCAGACAATTTGTGCACGCAACAGTTGTGGACACTTCTGCTCAGGGCCACTATAAAGACTCTGCCAGACAGGCTGTTTTTGCGGCCACAAAAGCTGAGGCCGCAAAATGCCAAAAATATCATGACCTCCAAAGCAATTACTACTTACAACCAGTGGCAATTGAGACCACTGGTGTGTATGGCAAGTCCACTGCCCCTTTTTTGAGTGGTCTTATGAGAAACTTGTTGATGTGTTTGGTGATCCCAAGGAGTGCCAGTGGCTCCACCAGCGTCTATACCTGACTGTGGTCAGGGGAAATGCTGCCAGCATATTGGCCTGTGTGCGAGTTTGATCTAACTTTACGTGTTCTTTTTCTAGTAGCTGCTTTAAACGTACCGATCACCATCACTGCCTACCACTTGCCCCTGTATCAATGTGTAGCTATTGCCTTCCGAATCCTCGTTCTTTCTGTAAGATTCATTTTCCCTCAGTTGTACAGTGTTACCTTGTGCATTGGTTAAATATCTTGTCAATCACATGGCCTATGATGAGAGTACAGCATGGTTTCGTGTTCAACATTGCTTGAAACCTCTGAGGCAGAATTTGTGCAGTGCTATCTCATTCTCGCTCACTATTAACATTCTAAATTTAACACGGTGTATATAGATTTCATATGCCCTTTCAACGCTGGGAACGTTTCACTGTTTGTGTGTTTGCATGATTGCACACTTGGATGCGCTTAGTGCACAACAAAACAAACATTTGCTCAATGTAGAATTTTCACACAGGGAACACTGACCTTGACCATTCAGAAGAAGTATTTGTTCATCTCCTTTTACTGTGCAATTGTGAATATGAAGTGAAATTTGTTTAAGAATGTATTCATTGAATTATGTTGCCATACTTGATTGGCTTTCTAAACATGCGTTTTCGGTCTTGTGTGAAGAACGTCGAGCGTTGTTTCATGTATCTCAATAAAATGTGACATTAATTTTTTAATGATTACTCAGGTTCTGTATGAATAAGGACTGAGTATGTGTAATTTTGCATGAAATTGATTTCTTATTAAAAATTTGCTAATCGATTCCTTGCTTACCCCCATTGTGGAGAGTGTATACTTAGTCAGGATTAAAAGATCGCACGTGTAAACAGATGTTACAAACGTTCCATTGGCATTGAGGGAATTAGGATGAGCGTCGTAGATTCAGTAACCATGCTAGCCCATTTGCATTTGCGACCATGCCATTGGCATTTTTGTCCAATTAGAAAATAGTCTAAATGGGATTAATTTCCTTAACAGGCTAAGGAATTCAAGATATGTTACCCGTAATGTCTATAGGTAAATAAAACAATATTAAAGTGGTAAAACCAAGAAATTACTACAATTTGTCTCCACTATTCGATTCATTCTAGTTGAGTCCGATTTATTCATTTCATATAAGTTTTCCCAGTTTTATCTGTCCTCCTTGATGTGTATCAAGCATTTTTTCAACATTTATAATGTTGGCACACATGCTTGACGAAATACTATCCCTGTGGTTAATCGTGGTGCTGTATTTACTCTTCCCATCTTGATGCGGGAAGCTAAGCAGATCATCTCGCTGCTGAAATTCAAGCCAAGAAGCTGAAATAGGACACATTTGCACAGCCAATGCGGGCTATTCACCAAATAAAGAAAAGGCATTGCTGGAATATGATAATTTGAAAAGTCGTTTGACTTTCCAAGCGAACTGAACAGTTGTGCTCTGATAAACTTTCTTGGAAGTCGGCGAAGAATTCTAAGCAGAAATGAGAAACCTAACCTGTGAGTGAAACCAGGGACCCCAGAGAAACAGTAGGGGAGGGGGGTCAGTAAAAGAGTTGAGGGCAATGGAAACTTACAAAAAATAAAAAAATCGTTACCAATTATATTTTTTTCAATTCTTCACCAATGTTGATCTCAAAAATAACAAGATAAAAACCATTCTGAATTTTCTAGGTGCGCGCATAGCTGCAATAAATTTGTTTCAGGTCGATCTTGATAAACCACGAAATTACCTATGATACTAGGCTATCATGAATTTCATGATGGCACCTCTGCCCCCATTGACCCCCTTTCCAAAGGGCAGGAAAAAATGCCCCAGCCATGCCCCCATTCCCAGCATACCTGAGTGAAACAACAAAAAACACCTCATCAGCGCTATACGTTATAAACAAACTTGATCATAAATCTTCTGGCGCGTCTGCTCAACCTGTTTTATTATTAGTCAAAAATCAACAAAAAGTTGTCAAACCCAGTGGCGGATTAAGGGGGCCTGACCGGGCTACTGACTGGGCTACAGGGGTCCCAAACATTTAGTCAGCCCCCAATCCCTAAGTCAGAAACGAAGTGTAATATGTGAACAATACACAATACGCTGTGAAAGATACCATCGCCAATTGGAACTAATAATTATAAGTCTATTAATTATAATAAGTACTTAAAGTAGGCCCTTTGTCAGTTTGTGCTCACTCATTGAAATTGCTTCGTTGACATTAAAAGTAGTTGATTCTTTGCCATGTGGTCTGGCCGACACTCACTAACAAGTTACTGTAGTACTCCTAAGTCTAAAAAAACAAGGTTTTCCATCCACTTGCCTTATTTTGCTTTCCGATGCGCATTGCAGTGTCCACGTCATTTGAACATCGGTCGTGCAGACAGCCCCGAAGGAAGTTGTGAACTTGTTAAGTGGTGTCATGTCTCTCAACAATGGTGAAAGTAATTAGATTTTAGTTTAGGATAATAAATCATGGTGTTATAACGAGAACTGCCAGAGCTGGTAAATACGGCAGGTATATGCAGGACCGGCCCTAGCAGGTGCGGGGCCCAATGCTAGACCTAGGCGTGAGGCCCCTCAGAGCAGTAGTTTTATAACGTCAACATGTTCAGTCAACCGTGCTAAACGACTATGGCAGAGCGCACATTTAATGTCTTAGCTTTATAACAATAAAAATAATGATAATAATATTTTATAGCGGACTCATGGTCCATATCACAGACAACAGAGCACAAAAAGTGTTTTGCTGTACATCAGCGCACATTACAGAAACGGTGTAAGTACATGACCACCACTGGGAGGAGCAAAGCAGTTTATCCTCTCCACAGCTGTATCATCATTCGCAAAAGCACAGAAAATGGATAACCATACAGCAGGGCATTACACAACCGGTGTTAGTAAGTGTCCAGCCTTGAGACAAGCAAGGCCTATCCCAGCACTTCTTACTTTTTTATGCTTGGTGTGTACACAGTGTCCACATACTTTACTACACAAAAGCAATACTGGTGAGACGAAAACTCCGAAACAGTTCATGGACAGCTACTGCATTTGTTTTCCATACAGGAGTGTTGAATAATTGAGGAAAAATGAAGATTTGTAAAAAGCATCAGACATTTGAAGCGATCGAATAAAAAAGTTGGATGAAGATGTGCATCGTATAAAAAATTGATACAAGTTGTTTCTTAGCACGGCATCAAAGGTCGTGACACAATGGCTAACCTGGTGTGGGCGAACACTCACATTTCTGGGTATGTAATGCATAATTCGATAGGCATTGTTATATGCAACACGTAATCGCTTCATACTAGTCTGCGTGTATTTGCTCCACAATTGGCAAGCATACATTGGCATGCAATAGGCACGAAATAAAGTGTTTTTTACTGCAGGAGTGCACTGATCAAAAGTGCCTCTGCGTTTGTTTGCTGCACAGTATAGTGATTTCACTTGTCTCTGAATGTCATCATCATCCTTCAATGATGCATTTATCCACACACCAAGATATTTCATTTGGTTTAAAAACTGTACACGTACACCATTTAGAAAAACATTTGATGGGGCAGGTTGTTTATACTTTTTTGGGCAAAACAGAACAGCAATTGTTTTGTTACAGTTAAAAATGATTTCGTGTTCAGCAGCATAATCACCACAAATATTCAGAAGACATTGCAGCCCACTAATACTTGGGCTGAACACACATATATCATCAGCAAACTTTAGATGATTCACAACCATATTTCCCACAGTGCATCCCATCCTGGCTGATCCCGGCTGGATTGAGAGTTCATCCAGGTAGCCTAAACAGCAAATAAGCATGGGCTCAGGACTCCCCCTTGCCTTACCCCATTGGTTACAGTAAAGGGGGATTGATCCCCTCAATAATATTGATCTTGATCCCTTCAATAACAGTTTCTCATTTTGCCGCAACCCACATATGTATTTTTAAAAGTTTTATACTATATAGCAATACTGTGGGGAGTGGTTCCAAACGTTACTCGTTATTTTGACTGAAGCGTCTAGGCCAGTGGTTTTCAACCCTTTTTGTAACGCAACCCATTGTAGCAACCCACTATAACCCAATGACCCCCATCTAAACTCGGATGAAGCAAATGTAATACAGTTATGTAAGCTACATAAACTATCTTCTGGCGACCCGTCCACAAATGGTTTACACCCACTTTGGGCCACTTCTAGGTTGAAAACCACTGGTCTAAGCTATATCAAGAAAACAAGCATTTTTTCCATAACTGAACGAAAATCTCGCATCAAAATTACGCATGGGACCCCGTCCTTCTTTATTAGCTATCCAGCAATTCACACTTAATGTATGACAGTATGCATACCTTGGTTCCAAACCAAACTTCCATCTACCATGGTACCATTCTTCAGAAGGTCAAGGTATGGTCGCAAAAAATTGTTATTGCAAAGATCAGTGTTTCATAAGATGAATTACTAGCTTTTTCCTGTCCTCCATGGAACTTTGCAGAACCGTTGTCAGAAAATCTTCAATACGGTCTTTACGTTTCTGCAGGGGGGGGCTTGACATCCAAAATATTGACAAAAACTCCTGATTTGTAGTGCGTATTATTTCAATTTGGGGGGGTTTGAAGTTTTGTTTAGGGGGGATCAGCCCACAAAAGCCCCCTCCCGGTGGTGGGAATGGAACTTTGTAGTAGTGCGAATATGTTTTTTGATATTGTTCGGAATGACAAACAGTTACACATCATACAGATGTATGACTTTTCAAGATTACACACGCAGTGGCGTAACTGACGAGAGGAAGAAGGGAGAATCGCCCCACCTGGCAAGCTACATGTAAACACCGGCCGCCACATAAGCTTATATTGCAGTTTTAGTATTCTTTTAGCTTTCAGTAGGTTGTTGCTTCTTTGCGTTTTTCGGAGTATTTCTGGTTATTTAGGGTTATAAAATATAGCCTTCTACATCCATGATTACATTCAATTCTCAAGTTTTTTTTCTGAATGTTGGCTAGTAGACCCCTGTTATGACCAGTGGGCTCTTTCAGCTAAGTTTCTCCCCTGGATCAAACCTTTAATAACACCACTGAACACACGAGGCACTGGAGCTGCTCAAAAAAACCTGATAAAAGTTTTTATTTATAAAAGCATTTTGGAAAAGAGATTTCACGTGCCATTATGATTTCAGTGAAAAACAGTCACGCGTTAACGTCACGCGCCAAAGTTTTGTCACGCGTGTCACGCTTGAAAAGCCGCTTATCACGCACGATATCTCGTCAACAACTGCCACATTTTCCAGTCTGGCCAGTGCCTGTCCATGGCTGTGGTCAGAGGAAATGCTGCTAGCATATTCATTGGCCTGTGCACAAATTTCAGCTAATGTTATCTGTTATTTTTTTAGTTGGTTTTAGTGTACTGACCAGTATCGCTGCCCACTACTTGCCCCTTGGCTTGTATCAATGCATAGCTATTGCCTTCCAAGTCTTCTTTTTTTCTATAAGTTTCATTGTCTCCTCTGTTGTACAGTGTCACTTCACACTTTTTGGTTAACTACTGTAGTCTGGGCTATAGTACAAGCTTTTAGAGGATTTGATGGACATTCTGGCGTTTCTAGTTGATAAGTTATGGCAAAAATGGTAGAATATTAATTAGGGAAATCCCCACTAATCCCTGCTAATCCCCTGGGAGTTTCCTGTCATATTTGGAATATTTTTGGCGTAACCTTTGAACCAGAAACGCTAGAAACTCAATCAAGGGCTCTAAAAATGCATATTCTCGCTTAGAATCCAAAAATATTGCGAGCCAAAATATTGGCGCGTTGGATCGGATGATGACATCATAAAATCAACCAAAAAACATACCCCTGTCATGATCCCAGTGGCTTAAAACCCCCCACCCAAATAATTTTTTTTTTCATTGGAAACTACATGACGCCACTAGTCATTACAGGGTTTGAACAGCTCTCTAGCTCAATCTGCTGCCGAGTTATAGCTGGCCAAAGTTTTCCCTGAAAGAGAAAAATATGCTTTTTTTGAAACCTTTTGAATTTTGCCAAAAACTGGGTTTTTAACCCATAATTTTGGCTACAGATATGCTAGCAGGTCAATCAAAGGCTTTATAGACATGGATTTTGGCCTAGTTTTCAAGAAAACTTTGATTCAAAAGAATGGGTCAATGGGTTAGGGCCCAGGGCCAGGTAAAGGTGGCCAAAAATTTGAAAACATGAAAACATGCATTGTGACGTCACCTCCAGAAAACGCCAAACGGAAAACAAAAAACATGTTTTTCGATCTCAACTAGAAGACTTGCTGAATCTGTGGATGGTTTGGATAGTTCTCTAGCTCAATTGTCTAGCGATTTTTGGCCAAAAAAGGGCCGGCCAATGGTGGCCGTTAAAGGGCTAAACCTAGAAGTCCAAACCCAAAACAAAACTAAACTCCAAGCCTAAATTTACCACAAATCAAGAACAGGAAAACAGTGAAATTATGTAGACCATGATGGAGTACCACCATTGTGTGTGTGTTTGACCAGGCACATACATAGCATCCCAAATGGGGTTGGGCAGACAGAGGCAAAGACAGATTACAAAAAGGTTTTACAGTAAACAATAATACAGTAGTGTTGAGTACATGAAAAATAAACAAAATGAGGTTAGTCAGGATGGCTGAAAAGGGGAGCAAAACAATACTGCGCAGAGGCTTTACGGAAAGCGTCAGAAAAAAAAAACATACTGAAGACAAAGCTCACAGAAAGCACAGACATTCGGAAGGCAATGGCTATGCATTGAAGAGAGGCAAGTGATGGGCAGGTACACTGGAATGCACTGAGGGTGGCTGAAGTCAGATCAAGCTTGCACGCAGGCCAATATGCTGGTGGTGTTCCCTCTGACCACGGCCAGAGACAGGTGCTGGTGGAGCCACTGTCACTCCCTGGGGTCGCCTATCCTTAACCTGAAATTGTAAATCTATCACTGTAATGTCATAAGCCTACCATAAAGCCTAGTGTAATCCAGACATCACTGCTGAGACCATTATTCTATTGTATATTTGCCCTATTGTTATTTGTTATATAAAGGAAGTGTGAACCAGCTTTCTGTGAGCTTACACATGGTTGCCGGCTACTTAGCAGTTAACATTGCGTAGCTGTTGCAGGCTACCTAGATACTTCCTAAGCAATTTTCAACGTTGCAGATCATGAGGCAGTGACATAGTTACCCATAGACTTTGATAAATGCCGATAATAATTGGTCATATCCCCTGTTGGCTATGTGACCAACTGACTAAAAAAGAAAACATGAAGCATCGGATAATAATGCTGTCAAGAAAGGTTAGATGAGACTGAAGTGGGTAGCTTTTTCCTTTTACCTAACACCTGATGCTTACAATGAGGCAGACTCCATGTAATCAAATGTGTAGTTGGAAAGAAATTTCCAGGTTCACTTTTAATATTTGTTCTTAACAAATTTATTTTCAATGTTCTTGGTTGGTGGGTGGTTTTCCACTTGGATTTTTTTGTGTAGGCTGCACTTTTAATAGGTCAGTAACAACAAGTCTTAATTATGGCAAAACTGTGTACATGTGGTGCTTAACTGGATTTAATTTGCTTGAAATTTCTACTGGATAAGAAGTTCCAAGTTTCAAAGATGCCACTTTTCAAAAGCACAAAGCAAAGCAAGGCTGCTAAAAAACGATTTGAACACTTGATGGTTGTTGCTAAAGAAAATCCTAATAGAATTTTTGATTTAAGTGAATGTGAGCTATGCCAGATACCAACTGGTCTCTTTGTTCAATGTCGCGTACTTCTTGCGGAAAGCCTTATTTTGCATACAAATTTGATCAAATCTTTGAATGATGGTGGAAAGCTTGTTGATTTATGTAAACTGAAGGTAAGTCTTATTTCGTAGTTCACACTGGAATGATTATGATAAGTTTAATGATATTATAAAGTCAAGTGCAGTATTTGTAATCAAATTAAAAGATCACAACGCAGACTAGAAAAAGATGTGATGTGTGATGCAAAATTAACTTTGCAACTGAATCGTGATGAATAATGATTAGCATCCAGCAGTGTACCCTTCTGTTAGAGTCACTGGCCTCAACAGTAAATTGATTTTTATAAATGTTTTATGACAATTTTACATATTGATATGTTTGCCTAATATGGATTCCGTTATTAATTATGAGATATATATATTGTGTGCAAAATGAGCACAGAATCTAATGTACTGTAGGTCATTAACAATCCTTTATACTGTAGGTCACTAACAATCCATACTTTAGGATCACATGATTCATAGTACTTGGAAGATAATAATGTTTATTGGCCTGAAAATAGTGGTTGAAATGTTGCTTGCTATAGCAGTGGCACTGGGATTGGTGGCTGTAACATTTGAAAATCATGCAATACTGTGGCAAAGATAAAATTTTTGAGACTGCATTTTTTAGAAAAAGTATAAGTGGACTAGTAATAAGAAAAATAGATTTTTCCTATAGGGCTATAAACAAATTAGTTTTTATTTATGTGTTGTGTTCATGCACTAAGTTGGTACCAATTCATAAAGTATAGGAAAACAGCTTAATAGTTTGCATAAATGCTATCAATTAACCCAAGTTGTAAGCAAAATACATATAACAAATGTAACAAGAGGCTGCAGTCCATGATTAATTTTTTTAAATTTATTTGTTTATGAGCAGACACGAAGTCCATAGTATGAACACACACACTCTGCAGAACGCAGGTTGATAAAAACAGACAATACAGAACGTAGTACAAGACATTTTTTTTGACTTGTTAAGCTTTGATTTTCAGTCAGTTATTGCATGAGCAAGTATATAACTAAAGTGAATACACAAAAGCTCTAAGTTTACTGGAAGCTTTTGAGGAATCAACTGTCTGGGCTCTGCTTTCATTATTTTGTGGTGATTCGGACTCAAGTAATTGGTCTCCACAAAAGTGCTGCATTTCAAATTGATCAGCAAAAACGTTATAAGTCAACACTGAGGATGTCTGTAGTTGTGTGAAATCAAATTCGTATTAAAAAATTGCTGATAGATTGGACTGCATTGTCATTGTGCGGACTGATTACTTTAGTGTATAAAGTGTTGTTTTTGTCTTTGGCTGGAAGTTTTAAACCAGAGGTCCCTAAGCTTTGGTTGCTGGGCAAAATTTGCAATCTTATCAGCATCTGCGGGCCAGACTATTTTGTGTATTGAAAAAAAAAAAAACAACAAAAAAGCCCTTCCAGTTCCTCAACAATCCCTTATTATCCAATCAATACCCAGATTAATTGGTCATTGATATAACTTTATTTTTGTGTTTGCTCTCTTTCTTTTTATATATACACAGTATGTCATTGCTCTTCAACTTTTTTTGCCATAGTACCTTTGAACAGCTCTCTAGCTTAATCACCTGGCAAGTTGTGGAGTTACAAAGACTTGCCCAATATGGACAAATGATACCTTTAAAGGGAAAATCCAGCTGGCAGCGATGGTGTTAAAATACTACACATACCTAGGAAAACCTGCAGGCCAGATTGGAACCCTTTGCAGGCTGGATCTGGACTGCTGTATTAAACCATTGGCAGCAGTTACTAATTGCCACCTAGACTGCTGAGAGACTGTGTTGTGACTTTTGTTTTCATTTTCTTGTGATAAGGCGCACTTTTTATAGTGAGCAAGTTGCTAACGTTTTTGTTTACAAACATCTTTATGTTGCTATGCAGGTGTTGGACTTGCACAACAATGTTCTAACAAAACTTCCACAAAGTCTGGACCAACTCAGCAATTTGCAGGTATCAATTGAAATTTATGTCAGGTTACTGATCAGGTGCTTTTTTCCCCAAAGAGAATGCAAATATTGTCTTTGAGGAAAGTAAAAATTTAATCCGCTAAAAGTGGTGCAGTAGCAAAATAAATGCATCTAAAGCTAGTAGAATGGGTTCGGTGTTTGCGGACAGATCAAACACTGGAGCCATTGCATCAATTGCTGGTAGCTGGTTAATCTTGATTGATGTCAATGTCACAAGTCAGCGCTAATTGAGATCTGATCATCAAGAGACATGGCCTTGATATATTTGATTACACTCGCCAAGTGTGTCCTGAGACACACAAACTGTATCAAAATTTTTAATGTTGTTACCCAGATTGTGTCCGTTTCATTGTTGTACCAGTTTTGCATATTTCAGAATATACCTATTTATACTTGTATGCACATCTTTTAACCTTGTTCGATCTGACATCATGCTTTTGGTTTGGTGATACTTAGAGTTTTATTTTGTGTTTGATGCATGTGTATTGCTGGTTTTCATTAACCTAAAGGCATCCAAAATTCCATGGTTATTAGAGTTCTTCTTGGAAACCCAACATGTTTACATATTTATTAATTTGTTTATTCATATTTTTATGAGGAGAGATCCAAAAGGGTGCAAAAATGTGTTCATGTGCTTGCGCTGTGCAACCAAAAAATTGAGGTGCAGGAATGGGATTTGCAGCGACATAGCAGTACTTAATTTATAATTTTAGGTGCAATATTATTAGTAGAGTACTATTAATCTTAGTGGTAATGATGAAACGCCACACGCAGTTTTGCCTCTGACATTCCTTTTGCTCCCTAGTCTTACCTTATGTTTTGGCTGTTGAGTATGAAATGGTGTAATGGCACCATGATTTCAATAGATAGAACAGAGTATAGATGATGTCAGTTTTAACCAATGAATGGCCACCTGTTGATGAATGAATGGTCAGCTTAGCTTATATGTGTGTGCTGCTAAAAATTTCTGCATGCTACTGTCATTCACAGAAAATTTCGCACCCCTGTGCTAGATATAAAATTGATGAACATATTGATTATGTGTCACTGTAGATACTCAGTGCTTAATATTTGAAATTTTCATACTTCTGTAATTCTGCTGGCCTATTTTTCTTTTGTTCCTCATGATGGATGAAGCATGCTTAAACTTGAGGAAATAGGAGAATAACAGTGCTTGATCTTGTTTTGAAGTAAGACATTATGCAGTGTTGAACTCAAAGCAAATGTTCGGTTAATACTGTGACAAATGGTTTTTGCACTTTTAATCTTTATTTCATGTGGTAGCTAATTACTTTAGTTTCTCCATAATATGTACATAGGTCTTAAACCTGGAAAACAACAGACTTACTGAGCTTCCATCATCTGTTGGACAATTAAAATGTTTGCAAAGTTTGCTAGCAAGAGGTATGTACTGTGTTCAGCTGAATATTTAACAAAACTATTACATTTTAGTCTCAAAAGTAAGAACTTGTGCTTGAGGCATGCCATGCAGTTAGTTAGTTGAAACGTGACATTTAGTAAAAATGAATTGCAGACTTTGTTTCAAGTGAGTTGAGCACTGTGCGACTGAACATGGTGCTATAAATATTTGATGCTCTGAACATTTTTTTCATAAATAAGCTAGAAGTGTATCTTGCAATGGATGCTCAAACAGCTTGACAGTTGTGCACAAGTAACATTGATGTCATCTAGTTTGCACCAGTTTTTTTGGAGTAGTTCGATAGACGTGAGGAGAGCATCAAACCAGTCTTAAGAATGTTTTTGGGTGATAACTTATTAACTGGAGGAGCTGCTGTATATATACTGTATATACAAGACATTGTTGGAAAGGGTACTACAGACAACATCTTATGATATCAATGTTACACATTTGTGATGTCATTGTAATGTATTACTGTACAGGGAAAAGGCTTATTGTTGATCCTTGTATTAACTGCAGTGATCTTTTTCAAAGGGCTATGCAGGTAAAACTATACACATTGGAAAAATGGATTTTTCACAAGAAATGCCATCAACAGTCATTTTTTTGCCAGGAAAGACACCTTGGCTTCAAAACTCGTTTTTCACATCTTGGGGAGTGAAACATGTAAAATTGGGTATTTTTGTTTGTATTTCAGGCTCCATGATTCAGTTTCCGAAAACAATGATCATTTGAAAATTGCAGAATAGGTTCATGCATAGATCTAATGCCTTCCTTCTAGCACATGTAAAAGCTTTAGGTTTTCTGTTAGCTTTTAAGGAATTAGCTGACTGTGTTCTGCTTTCATCTTTGTGTGATGGCTCAAACTTGCGCATATCTATGTTCAAGTATGCAAGTACTCTCCACAATAAGGGTAAGCAAGGAACCGATCGGCAGATTTTTTAATAGGAAGTCGATTTCATGTAAAACTACATGTTCCTGCTAAGTTTGAAGGAAAAATGTTCACAGTAAAAAATTTATAAAAATTTTCTAGGAGTTACAGGCTAAAATTCACAAACAAAGAATACAAAAAGCTCAATTTCTCGAAACTTTCAAATGCAAAGGAATATATATTCTCTAATAGAAAGTTCATCAAAATCCTCAGGTTGGGTTATCTTTCTAACTGCCAGCAGTTTGTGAGTTTGGTCAAAAAGGTGATGGGTTATCTATGCAGTAGCTTTTACATTTAAATCAGCAGGTCTTACTATAGACATAAACTTCATGATTTTCTGTTCTCAAACTACTAATTACAGATGTCTGCTTTGCACAGCTTTTTTTATCTTTCCTAAGAAAATTTTAAGTATGTTTTGCTTGATCTTGTCCCATGCCACACATGATTTTTGATTTGTTTTAGACAATATCTTGAACTGTCTTCCAAACACAATAGAACACATGGCATGTCTTCGAACGCTGGATGTGAGTGGAACAAACAAGATATATTACCTTCCAAAAACTATGTGTTATGTCAGAACTTTAGAGGCATTAATTCTTCCCAACCCAAATCTGATGGAATATCCACCTCCAAGTATGTATAAAGGAAATGCTTGTATCCACTGTGTGATTGTTACAATATTTAACCTATATGGTGCCTTTTTGTTGTTTTCATATTACAATGTAGTACTGTAGTGTATTACCAGTATTAGTACCAGTTGTGTTATTTCTTCATAGTGTTTTGCTTATCAGTTTGTATTTAAATTACTACTTAGTTGCATTACTTCTGTTGGTGCTAATCGGAATGTTACATTTTTTCTCTGTAGTGGTTGCTGTTGAAGGTCTTGAAGCGATTAAGAAGTTTATTTGTAAAGGTACAGTGTTGTTGATGCCATTATCCTGTAAGAAAGATTTACATTTAAAAAATGCGAATCATGAAATCCAGGTGTTACGTTTCTTTGCACAGAAAATTATAACTAAACGTCTTGATTTCATGCTGCGTGATTTATGGGTTGAGTTACGAAACCTTGGTGCTACAGAGTGTATGGGCCTTGTAAAACAGTTTTGATCTAGGCTGGGACTTCAAGGTTAGGAGTCAAACCTGTCACATGGTGTACTAATAACTAAGTTCCATGTATTTTATCCCCTTGTTGTTACTGATGATTTTTGCCAATGATGCTAGTTATCACAAGTTTGCTCTTTTCATGAAATAGTTTTATTTTGAATGTTGGTCTGACCTAGTAAAACAAGAGTACAAGTGACGGGAATGTTTGGTAGATATGATTTTGTGATTTCAAGTTCTATAGTTATAACCACAAACAGTTAACAAATCACCTCCATCTAGTTCAGGGGTGCACAACCATGCGGCCTTCGATAAAAATTTATGCGGCCGTGTACTTGTAATTTAAAATATAAGTTATGGTGGCCGACTGTCCGTGCATTCAAAAACTGTCTTCTGTATGAGGATACTTAGTAAAATGGTGGTCAAACAGACTTAGAAGCAGTATAGGCTCAGTGTGTGGAAGAAGAACAGGAACAATGCAAAATATAAAAATAAGTTGAACTCACTGGCGGCCGTAATTCATCAAAATAAACATAATGCGGCCGGCAATAGTGGAACGTTGTGCATCTCTGATCCAGTTAGTTACACAATCGAAGCATTCAAAATGTTACAATTTCCCGGTATTAAACTAAAACGTTTCTTGAAAGGTAGCTGATTTTGGATTTGTTAGATCTAATAAGCAAGCTCAAGTTTTTCATGAACAATATATTGCATGTGTTGTTAATACTTTGTTTTTGTCTCACTTCTTAATTTGTCGTAGTGTTTTACCGCAATCTCTCACAATTGGTCCCACAAAAACGTCGTTAAAAGTGGGTCGTAAACTGGAAAAGCTTGGGAAGCAGTGTTGTGAGCATATGATATCGTTGCTTTCAAAATTTGGTGTTTCAATATTGAAGAAAAATATTGTTTATCTGATATCCTTCAACATTTCATTTAAAAAAAACTTTACCGCCGCCTTTCGAAGTTTCCAACGAATCAGAGCGAGGAAAGACAACTACTTAATTTAAAGTTGTGGAGTGCAAACGCATGATGTGTGGGCAAGCGACGAATGAAAAAATTGAAAGGCAACAAGCACATTTTATTATAAAAATAGTGTTACTGTTTCTATTTTGGTTGTAAAAATATAGCCTACGTTGCTTAAATACAGGCCCTTCTAAATCACATCGGGTGCCGTGTATTTCATGTGTTTGCTATTTCTCATGGAAACCTCAAAAACACCAAGAGATTTTAGCTACATGCAAACTTGGTGGATGATAACGAATCATTATATGAGCGACTTCCGTCACCCTAAAAAAGTGAAACGGTAAAGGTTAAAGATAAAAAGCCTTGTGAAGAGTACTTTAACTGACAGCCAATTTTGGTCACACTTTGTGAGCCATGTACTCCTTGGTTGAAGGGGAGAAAGGGCTTGGCTGAAAAAAGGCGAACATTTGGCAAAATGCGGTGAAAATTGTTAAAAATTGGGAAAAAAGATGTAATGAATTGGGTTTGGTTTGGCTATGAATTTCTTTATTCCATTTGCCAAGAAAAGATTACTGAAAAGAAATCGATTTTCAGGACTTTGGATGAGTTTTGCTAAAGTCAGGTTTTTGCAAGACAGAAACGCGTAAACTGCTAAATGTAAAATCAAAAGGGAAGCACGTACTCTTGTTGCCGTCCCTGAGTACGACTTTGTGCTACATTCTATTGCACATTATTGACAGACAATGGTGTGGAGTACATTCCACCGTCTCGAGCTATCGCTGGATTGTTAACACAGTCTGATGGGCCGTCATCACCAAAGCACGTTCCTTCTCCTACCCACGAAGTGAGTTACTTATAAATTTAAGTGCGAGTGTTTCTTTTCCTCGGCAGTGCCTTGTGAAACCTATGAAGTGCAAAACTATAGTATTATGTCTTGATTTCATGGAGATGTTTTGTGCATTCTGTCAACAATTGCGTTTTATTGTCTGAAGAATTATCTGTGGGCCTGTTTTTTCAGTCAGTGACCGAATTTTTTGTTGAAATGATCCAAACAATTAGACAGTTCGGTCATGATGCTTTTTTCAGTCATAAAAAACTTCAGAAAACGAGAAAATGACAGAACTTTTTAAACTATTTCTGACAAATGACCGAAATGTCTCAGCGAAAAAAACAGATGTGGGCACATGAAATGCTACAGATACGCTGGTTAGCTCTAAATTTTATACCAAGTCGTTGAATATTATTACTGATTTCAAGTATCGCTGATTTTTCAAACGAGGTTGACAGTGCTAACCAGCCTATTTATCATTATGTCACGAAACACAAAAAGTGGTGCTGCTCCAACTGATGGCATGGTTTTAACCAGAACTGTGGAGCCAGACCTCAAGTAATTTTGGATCCGGAGCTTGGGGATATTTTTTCCCGGAGCCTCATTACTGTTAACTGAATGTGGTGCATAAATTTCGACATATTTGCATTTGGACGGCTTAAATACGTTCTGCTTTTGTAGTGCACAACGTACAATAGGACATAGTAAAACGTATTTGAAATTAGTCTTTAAAGCGAACCATTTTGGAGCCAGAGCCGAAGCCAAAAACAGTAAGATTTTGGAGCTGTAAGTCAAAAATTTTGAATGCTAGGAGCCGGAGCCTGAAATTTGGGTTCCAGCTCTACAACCCTAGTTTTAACATCTACCACAGCTTTTTATATTTTGCACTTCAATATGAAATTTGCATGGATCTCTTTCTGTGGTGTAAGTGTTAGTTGTTCCAAACGCAGATGAATGCGGAAAGGTTGGTTTGGCGCAGCATTGGTGACTATCGAGGATATTATCTCTTTTCTAAATTTTTCACCTGAGTCGGGGACATTGTTGTAAGACGTCTTTGGTTAGCTGAAGAACATTTGAAACCACTGTTTTATAGTTGGCACTTACTTGTTTTTGTAATTTGATCGAAAAATGTGCACAATGTTTTGTTATTTGCTGAAAACATGTGGTCGAAATCACCGTTAGATAGTTTTTGCTCGAATCAACTGCTTGATAAAATATTGTTCCAAACCAAGTTAACTGCAGAAAATATTCGATTCGTTTCTATAAACGCTTCTAGATAAAATGTTGCACTATAGTTGTATCGAATCAGTGAATACATGAATCGGGGTAGAGCAGATCATGCAGTCATTCATACAATACCACGCTTAAGCTGTCAAAATATTTCACCTCTTTGTACATAATCGGCAACATCAAACATATGACAAACGTTTTTAGTACTATCAGCTTATAAGTGCACCATGCTCAGGTTCGGGATGTATGTTGCGCAATACATCGACTAGCGTCGGTCTGGATCAACTAAAAAAATAAGCATTTTTGAAACTTACTCGCATACGCACTTGTATCTACTATTTTGACTGTGTAGACGAACTCAGTGAAGTGTATATGCTGAAGGCTGGGTTTATTTTTCGGCCACAGACCGAATTTTTTTGAAATGACCGAAAAAAAATTGAATTAATTCGGTCATAGTGCCTGAAAAAGTAGGCTGGTGCCGCCAGTGAATACTGTTACGGCGAGTTTTAATACTATTGTGGAACAAATGACCGAAATGTCTCAGCGAAGAAAGAAACCCAGGCTGAAAGTATTCTTGGCATGCTACTGTTTGTTGTCGTTTTTGTTGTTGATGCATGCCTTCATTTTTTTTGTCCAGAGCGCCATTGAACAATACGAGCGTGCAAAGGTACCTCATCGTTTCCTGTCGTTACGTGTGGGCGTAAAGCTGGCGTGTATGTGTTTGCATTGTCGTGAGCAGCTCCTTAGCTTGGATGGATGCATGGTCATATCTTGAAGGCATAAGTTATCTCAGCGACTTGTGCCCTGATCACTGCATGAACTTAAGACTCTTCGCAGTAAGCTTGCACAGTGAGCAACAATGATGTCAATCAAGTGGATGTGGTAATGCCAGCTTATACTGTACAAGGATAAAATCCATAACAATAGTAATATTGTTAATGCAATATAACACAATGACAAAACTAACTGCAATAGTAATGTTGATAGTACACGCTTATACAGTGGTAAAATAATGGTAAAACTAGTAAGAATGTTGGTAATTCTAACTGATAGAACTCATAACACATAGGTAGTATTATATACCTCGTATGCTAGCTCAAGGGTTCCCAACCTGTGAGACATGTCCCCTAGGGCAGGGGCCTCAAACACGCGCCTCGCTTGCCACATGTGGACTGCGAGGACATTTTGTGCGGTCCTCGATGTTTTTTGGGAATTTTCAAATAATTAACATCTACGTTATTTAGTTTATTCACCGGTAAAAAGTGCTTGGCTAGCGAGTGAACAAGTTCCTTTTAAACGAACGTAGAGATGGCTAGGAATGACTTGCCCATAACTCGCGATACCTTTCGCAAGAAATAAGATGTAAAAACTGTGTCTAGTAGATTTCAGGTACCGCCATTGTTTCATCAGTGTCATAATGCGGCCCTCGGCTTACTTCATTAGTCTTCATTTGGCTTTCGCAGCAATTTGAGTTTGAGACCCCTGCCCTAGGGGTACATTTGCCTATCTGAAGGGATACATTTCAGGTTATCATTAGAAGGGAAAAATATATTTGTATATTTATTTCCAAACATACATATATCAGTGACTATTATTTTCAAAAGTCATTACATGCTTATTGTTAAATACTGTATACAGTATTGACTTTGAGACATGTAAAACGGATTCTGTTTACCTTTGTATTTCTAAAAATCTAAAAATTTTGTTAAACTTCAGTGGATGATTGTTATTTTACTAAGCCTTTTTGTCATAAGAAATTGTGGGGGTACATGCTCATTTGTCGAAATGATGAAGAGGAACATGGTCAGAGAAAGGTTGGGAACCCCTGTGTTAGTTCATAACAATGCTATTATCAAGTGAAATTGGTCAGGCTAGTTCATAACAATTGTCATGTTGCAGTGGTAACACATTGATTTTTTAACGGTTCTTGAGAGAAAAGTTCGCAAATTTGTTCAGTTTGAAACATATTTGAACTTGTTTCGTATCAATCAAAGAAAGGAGATTAAGGCTATGAGAAATGCTGATGGCGTTAAGTTTTGATTGCCCAGATGTGTTCTCACTCATAGCTCAATTCTCAATGTGCAGAATGATCGTCGAGAAATTCTGAATTGAGCCCATATTAGGGTTAGGGTAATCGAGTTGCCCAGTCATCAGTAGACAGCATTTCTGATTCCGTAGAGCAAGGGTGGGTAAACTACGATCCACCACAGATTTTCAAATTAACCTGCAAATGAAAAAAACTGCAAAAAGTTTGAAGAAACAGCAAACTGTGATCAATATAGCATCATCTCTACTAGGTGACCCAGCAAACCCAAGATCTTCTTTCGGTTGGTTTAATATTAATCATCTCGCCTGCTATACTTTGCGGTTCATTAAATTTTCAAATTTCTGAATGCGGCCCTTTATCTGAAGTTTGACCACCCCTCAAAGGCTCCAAGGATCAGCGTGGCTAATATGTTGGGGCCAGGCTCAACTGCGGGAGTTACTAAAGCGGGGTAATTTTTCCTACTCGCCTATCGGTTCCTCCTACTAGTTTGTCTGATTGCCTTTAATGGCCGAAAAGCTCGGCCGGCCCTTCAAGACTACAGTACTTGATCCGTAGCCAGGGCCGGATTAAGGTGGCTGCCAGTGATACTGCAGCATTTGGCGCACTCCTAAAAAATGTCCACACAAAAACAGGTGGGTGATTTTATATTGCACCCATACCGAGAAAAACCGGATTTTATGCATTGCAGCATCAGCCCTTATTTCCGGCCCAGTCCATAGCTGGAGCCTTTTCAGGCATCACCGCTTTTAATCATGATGGTGGGTAAAAGGTAATAAAGTTTCCCTAAAAATTTAGAGCTCCCGAACTGCAATCCTATCACCGGTTGCAGTATAGAGTCATGCCTAGGATCAATGCTCTCCTTGATGTGTGAGAACTGGCTTCAGGGAAGTTAGCAGCTCGCTCTTAGCAAGTTTATTACAGACATCTGCATATATTGAGGAATCTGTCGACACCTTAATGCATTCAGGTCATATTGGTGTTCTACTGGCTTTATGCAGGTTTTAATGCCCAACATAATTTGTGTCGTTTTAGCGATATTTGAAGTTAAAACAACATCGGAGAATTGTTGTAGTATATTATGACGTAGAAGCAGCATCTGATCAAAAGTGAAAACTTGCAGTAAAGTCGTAAGCCTACTTAACGTAACAATTTTCAGAAACTTCAGCTGTCGTTTGTTTTGTTATTCTCAATTTTTGCAACACGCCCGGTGGAAATATTATTAGGCTTTAGGGAAAACATTCGCAGCATAGACACGTGCGTCTCTCATTTTGCGCCACAACGTAGGTCGCATTCTGAAAGAGTTTTTCAATCAAGATGTTATTACAAAAACCTTAAACGGTTATTATCGAATATGATGAAAACCACAGGAGAGAAAGCGTAAGGAGCAACTCGAAATCGAGCGCCAAGTCGCGGAGGCACAGAAAATGCAAGCTCTTCTTAATGCGCAAGCCACCGAGAGTAAGGCCAAGTCTCAAGAATTTATCAAAAATGTAAGTCCTCTTAGTTTGCGCAGAACATTAATCGATAGATACATTATTATCGTTTTAATAAATTATTATACAGTATTTTTGTTATCAGGGTCATGCAGACTTGATGGGTGTTTTGACGTGATTTATAGTGGTGTTTTAATTTAAAAAAACAACTGTGTTTTAATCCATTCAAAGAAGAGGTGTTCTGACGTTGTAATTGCAGATAACACTGATTCTTCGTTCGAAATGAATACAGTGACGCAGATAACTAACGCGCATCAATCCGAAAAATCGTGGCTTTCACGACTACTGTGTACACGATTGTGGCCTGGCTGGCAGTCCGCTTACAACCAACCTGATACTGGACTCGTAATTGTTCTGTTGACATTCACTTCGTGTCGTTCAAGTGGAGGCCGTCGTGGTTCTTCCTCTGCAGCAGCACGCGTAACCTCGCTTTGGGCATTTATATATTAGATACCGCAGTAGCTTTATAATGTGTATCGACAGGAGACCGAAAAGTACACACAAGTCCTTAACAAACAACAGTCAAAGAAAGACAAGGAAAGAGCGAATATGGTGAAAACACTGCAGAAAGGTGAGGCTTTGCAGACCTATAGTGAAATGACAAAAAACTCAGCCAACCCGTTTTTGCTTTTGTATTTCGACACTCGTATCTGCCAGTAGCTGTATACGGTACAATTAGCCACCCAGGCGTGATTTGTCAGCTTCAATCGCGTTTGAGTGGTTTGTTTAAACGCGTTAACGCAGAGTTCAAGGTTCAAGTTCAAACCCTATGTCTTTTTTCATTTCCTTTCCAGTCAATTGCCCGAACTGGGACTTACGTATAAGGAAGAACAACGCCGCAGCCAGTGATTTAAATGAAATCATGTTGGACGTTTCAAAAAGCAACTGTGACCAGAATGACTTCGTTTAAATCTGTCGCTGTGGCATTGTTTTTCTTACGACTTTGTAGGTTGCAGCCAAAAAAAGAAATTTATCTCTGTTCCCTGGTTTCTATCTCTTTGGTATGTTGCTGTCAGTGGAACCAACCGCCACCAGAAAAAGATTCTATAGGCACAACATATTTCCTACTTTTCCCAGAAACACAAGAAATCCGCTGATTAAGCTGCCCAACTACTTCACAGCATGAAGAATTTCATTAATAACCGAGTATAAACGTGCGTGGTTGTTGTCAAATTTAAGGAAATAGATTTCTTACGTTTGAAAGACTTATGGATAAGTCAATACGAACCATACAAAGAAACCATGCGTCGTGTTTTTCAAATTTCTTCGCGCAACTTCCATAACCGAACGTGTTGGTGCTTGAATGTGTTGCTGAGCGAGTAAGGTTACAAACACCAACTTCCGGCGTTTGTATTCCAGCTGAGTGCGATGCCATCCAGTTAATTCATCAACTACTTCGGGACAAAGCCAAGTAAGTTTCATCTCTTTTACTTTACTGAATTGTGGCTAACATACAGGTATGCTGCAGGAGAATTTTTTCAATCAATTCTTGGACAAGGACGAAAGCCTTCGGTATAGCATCATTCTTCGTCTTCATGTTTTCAGCGCATTTCTCTAAAACAAACACGTGCAACTTTTTTCTATCGCAGGCCAAATTCAAAATCTTGAATGTTAACGCGGGCTGCTTCATTATTTTAGAAGAAAATTTAGTGGCATGTGTTCATCAAAGTAATCGTGTTAGAACCACCAAGCGTATGCTTTTCTGTTGCCGCCACATATCGATCTTCGTGTTCTTTCATGTATCAGTGTGTTCCTTGTTACTGCCATGCATGCTTAAGTCTACTGTGTTGCGTGTGTGAGTGAAGACGTTATAAATTATCAAATGTTTTGAGGTCATTTCCCTATAAAAGCGACTTATTTGATCAAGAAACAGATTTGACGCAATCCCCAGGCGCATGTGTGCTACTGATGCGTCTGTTTTGTTGAAAAACTGTGAATGAGTTTGTGGATATTGCGACACACCAAATTCAGACAAGCGCATTTATTTATTTTTCCTTACTGTTGATTCGTTCCCTCTCACAATGTACCGTAGTCAGTCAGTGTGATACTTGATATTGCAGACCTCTGCTAAACTTGCGGGATGTTTGCTTTCACAGAACTACAAGCAATTCGACGTTGACTTGTTAAATGTTGATCTGATTGACCTCTACACTTTCCTTAGCAATATTTTATCTTTGCAAAACATTGCCCGCAGCAATTAGTGCTTCAAAAAATGAAATGATTTTCAGCACGTGCTCGGCAAGATTCTGATGCTTGTCCTGACCTGAACATAACTGTTATAAAAGTTTGCAAGACAATTTTCGTCAAACACTCTTTTCATGTCGTTGTCTGACTGCAAATCAATTCAAATTGAAGTCGATGGTGGCTTTGATCCACAGCTGCGCTAAGTGGTTTGGAAAATATTTTGAAGTCACTTTCAAGTTTTGAAAAATCAACAAAGCGAGCATCATAGACAGCAAACAGTTTTTTTCATCATAGTGCCGTGCTTCGGGCAGTTCATATCAAATTCTTCATTTCGTGTTTTTAAACATGGAGAGTGTTTAAGTAGAGTTGCTAAATTGACATTTGAAAAGATCCAGTTTGGTTTGGAATGATGACGTGCTCAAGCATTTTATTTACCAGTTTCTTCCTTGAATTTGCCCATTTCACTTCAGCAGATATGATGTTATATCGGCAAGGAATGCCAAGTCATTAAAACACTCGCCATCTTTTGGAAAAGACACATTACCTTCAAATAAGTAACATCCGGGTAAACGCATTCAACTTCTTCCTGGAAAACCTTGAATTGCCTATGCTTTAATCCTCGACAACAAATGCCATTGGCACAGTGAACAACTTATTCCACTATATTTATGCCGTCCGGAGCTTTATTGCATACATTTTTCTGGTGGATTCGATGCAACTTTTTGGACTCCGAAAACTTCCAAAAATTTCGTTACTATATCCGTTGCTTTCTAATCATCGCAGGCGCACCAATCGTCCTCTGTAAACCCTGACATTTGTTTTTGGATTCAATCGAAAATTTTCGGCAGTTTTTAAAACCTCATGTGTCACATCCTCACCAGTTGTTGTTAGCTTCATGCCAGCTAGATCTAACAGCTCTTTATCGGTTTAAAAGTCAGCAGTTACTCCACCTATGGAAACAACCACCTGAGCCGTATCGCTGATACCCCTGCTCTAATCTACTGTTAAGCTGTTACAAGAAAATATGCTTATATTCTCAACCAAGTCACCTTCAAGATGATCTGAGAGGGCATCTGTTTTACGTTCTGCTGTGAATCTCGACAAGCTAGTTTGTTCAATTAATATACTTTTTTCAGAACTTGCCCGTTCAGAAAATGTCATCAGCAGACAATGCTTGGCAAACTGTCCATAACGGAAAGCTTTTCCTTTCTCAGCTATTACGTTACTGATCGTGAAGCTGAATTCAGTGGCAAGTTGAGAGCCATCTTTACCGAATTTTATGATGCCCGTTTTCGTTTTATGATGCCCCAGTAACCAATTCTTCAACTTACTGGCTTGGTCTACTCGTAGTTGTCCTAAAATACCTTTGACAGTTTCTCGTGCGTGGACTTGTAGTGTGTCACTTATTAAATACTTTTCGACAAGCAATCCTTTTTTGGCAAATCAGACACTTTCATTTTGTTAAATAACAAAATACTTCACAAACCATTCTTCGTAGAACTTCGTCTTCTATCTATCATAAAGCTGCAAGCACTTAAGAATAAACTATAGTTAAAAATGATAGTGTTTTGTCAACTGCATACAAGTTGAAATTGAAACTTACAACCAACAAAGAACGTAAGTATAAAAAAAGTAACCAATGCTGCCAGACGAAGCTGTTACCAAATGTAGTTGTGCTTATTTAGGACGAGCAATCTGTCAACAACAATTCCACGCAGCCGGTAGACTCAATTTCGCACAACTGCTCGCTTCACATTGCGAAATTGCAAGATAGCAATTCTTAAGTCACAAACGCTGAGTGATAAGTGACGCGAAATTTACACCTCCTCTTTGCTGTGATCATTGACTGACTACATTTATTCCAATAACCTTTGTCATGTCTGCTCATCTTTTCTAAATCCGAACTACTCTAGGTTGGAAAGAATGTGATTAATTGATTTGATTAACAATTTCATAATCGTAGCACGCAGACCACACAGTATAAGCGGTCCGCAGGTTGCACGTGTCTGCTCCAAAATGAAGTTTTCGGCTTTTGCGACATTGCTGTTTAACAAGCATATCATTTAGTTCTGTCATAAACCTCGTTTTAACGGAATGGTACATATCATGGACGTTCGATTACCAATAAGAAAAGTAATATTGCCAAAACGTAAATTATTAGAACGCAATAGTTTTAAGTATCAAACGTATTTGCATGAAGGGTCTCGCGTAACAATAAAATAATGTTCAAAAACTCAACCTGAACCGAGGTGGGAATAGGTATTTTGCGTAGTCTGCCACGCGTTCCTGATATATTTAAGTTTACCGGATAAAAAGTATATTTCGGAAGCTTACGGTTTTCCAGTCAGGTATCTTTGACGTTATCCGCAAGTTTTTGCCTTGAACCAGTGATTCTCAACGTGGTCCACAAAGGGACAATTTGATGTTTAAGTGAAGAAAGTTGAGAATGAGTTTGAATGGCGTTTTTGTAACGATCGGCAAAAGTGAGAACAGACTCTCCGCGTAAAGAAGATTTCGCTTTTCAATAGATAAATTTGTATGTCTGAGGGGAACACCACAACTTTGGAAATGATTGTGTGGCATGGCCAAAAGAGTGTGGAAACACTGTCTTAAACATTCTTGTTTACCACAGTTCAAACAAACAAAAGATTCTTCTGGAGGAGCTTGAGAAGCAGAGAAAAGCTCAAGAGGAACTCTTCCGCGTGTCCAAGAAAGATCTTGACCAGCAGAGAAGAGAAGAGACTCTTGGTAATGGCTTTGCAGGGCATCCCAGCATGGGTGATATCGCTCTCTGGGATGCAGTTTCAATTGTGGTTGGTGAAAAAGTTTGCTTTTTTCAGGGATTTAGGGGCGATTTTATGTGTGATCATAAAACCACAATGTGTTGTCGGTTATCAATATTTCTATCCATGTTAAAACGATACGTCTCTGAGTCTGTTATCGATTCATCGACGCCTCAAAAACGGCGTCCCCCAGGGATCCGTCTTGGCATCCCTGCTCTTCAACATCTGCATCTATGACCTGCCAACCACCGTCTCCAGAAAGTATGCATATGCTGACGACCTAGCAGTCATACATGCTGATGGAGGCTGGCAGGCAGTGGAAGGGGTGGTGAGCAAGCACATGGCAATCGTTGGTGAATACGTCCAGACCTGGAAGTTAAAGCTCAGCACTACAGAGTGTCGGCAGTCTTCCACCTCAATAACAAGGAAGCCAAACGTGAGCTAAAAGTCAACCTTAACAACAAAACCCTGCCCTTCTGCTCCGAACCCAAATACCTCGGAGTAACGCTGGATAGGTCGCTCACGTGCCGCCGACACCTCGAGTCACTTCGCAAGAAGCTAACATCACGCGTCGCACTCCTGAGGCGGCTTGCTGGCTCCGGTTGGAGTGCTTGAGCAACAACTTAGCGAACAGCCACCCTAGCCCTGGTCCATTCCACCGCAGAGTACTGCGCTCCTGTCTGGTGCCGCAGTGCTCACAACTGCTTTATTGACCCCGCCATCAACGACGCCTTGCGAAGTGTGACTGGATGCCTGCGTCATACACCAGCCGGACAACCTTCCAATCCTCACAGGCATCCAACCTGCTGAGCTTCGTCGCAGTGGAGCTACACCCTGTAGCACGCCGTGCCATGGAGCATGGACATCTGCTCCACTCGGGCTCAACTGTCCAACGGGTGCGAATACACGCCATCTCAAATTGAGACACCCATTTGTACCCGCCGCACAACTCATTATAGTTTATCTGACAACAACAACATGCAACAACATGACCAATGGAATGCGGAGTGGGCGGACAACCCCACAAGACTCCGCATTTTCATTCCAGACACTGGTACCCACCCTCCCGGAATGACCCTCCCAAGAAGAGCCTGGTTCCGACTTAACCGCCTCCGCACTGGTGTTGGACGTTTCCGCTCCTGCTTGTACAAAAGGGGTATGGCCTCCTCTGCGGCCTGTGAGTGTGAAGAACAAACCGTCGACCATGTTGTCCTCCAATGTCCAATCCACCGACCTCCTCATGGACTGCACGGCCTGACGGTTCTCGACGATGAGACAACCGAATGGCTGCTCAACACCTGCCCCGAAATCTAGCGCGGCCAAGCAGTGGTTTGAACAACTG
>Ga0210059_1002994_pt1 | contig 26823 bp, 17 predicted proteins | sample Ectturendosymbi2_FD_188042 | JGI IMG/M metagenome (GOLD analysis project Ga0210059, IMG submission 188042) | Ecteinascidia turbinata endosymbiont from Florida, USA - Sample 2 (SPAdes) (version 2) | ecosystem: Host-associated > Tunicates > Ascidians > Unclassified | place: Key West, Florida... | reverse complement strand
CGATTGGGGAGATCTGCCCCCTAAAACCTACAAAAGTAACTCTTTTCGCCATGATTTTGCACAATTCAGAAAACAGCATTCGCGATATAAGGCCATTTTGCCGTCCGTTGTTTTGTCACAGCAGTGTTGTGAAGTACACTTCATCTCTCTTATAGTAGTGAACCCGCAGTGAGACTTGACTGCCGAATATTATTGAAATCGCCCCCCCTAAACTTTCTGGCTGGCTCCGCCCCTGAATTAAACCATCCAACTAACCGGCGTTGTTTGTGTTTTGTGCCTGGTGACTGAAGGTTTATCAGGTCCAATGAAACGGCATGCCACACTAGGTCTACTGTACGCATTTTTTACAATTTGCCATCATTCATCGTTAAAATATGAGGACGTGCTACTTTCATCGGAACAATGTAATGTTCAGGACAAGCGGTTTTGACAACATCATCATTAAAACAGCGAAAAGGCTTCTTGGAAACAATTGTAACAAAATTCAAAACTTCGATGCAAACCTAGTTTTTAGGTCACATTTGGTCCTGATCATCCTGTGCTTAGTTGATTTGAAAAACTCAGACCACTGACAAAATGCTGGGTGAGGATTGTGGTGGCGATTTTACAATGTTCTCGGTAGAGCGACAGAAAACGTAAACATCTGGCGTGCTATCGACACAACACTATTAGCGCAGTTCAAAAGAGCAGCTGCATTGAAGAAGAGAAATGAGATTGTATCTGGGAAAAAAGTTCTGTAGGACATTGTGTCTGTTTTACCTGAATTTTGCTCACTCTCATAAAACAATTGAAAACAGAAAAATGAAAAGCTTGCCTCAAAGGTTCGATACTGGGATGTGTATTTTTCGCGAATTGCAAAGAAAATATGTTCAAATCGCTTTGACGTTGGCTGCGGGGCCAACATGAACTGATCTGCACTCGCAACACTGGTGTGTGTGTGTGTGAAACCTCCTATATTCTGCCACTTTTTGTGTTTCTGTGGAGGAGTAGAAACAGCATCACAAACTTACAGTTGTTCGGCGGCCATTCTGAAGCAGCCTCTCTAGCATTGTACTAAAAATCACTTTTTCAGGAGCTGCAACCTTTCAACGCTTGTGTTCAACGTATCTGAACCGTCAGGAAACGGAAGTGACGTGTTGTTGGTTTTGCAGGGAAAAGACCGGCCTTGGTCTGTTTAACAATACAGTAGATGCGATTGCAGCTGGTGCAGTAAATGCAAGTTCTCACAAGGACCCAGTAGATGTTAGGCCTATAGGCAACAAATGTTAGCATTCTTAACATCAGTTGGTAGCCTACCAAACAATTGTTTTTTTTCCGGATTTGTGCGAAAAACAGCCGATGAGTCTGCGGACGCTTTTGGGCTTTTGGACGGTTTCTGAACTGAAGCGTTCAAATTCAATCTCTCAAGCAATGTACATTTCTGCAATGAAGACGGAAAACCCCATCTTCATCACATTCATCACGATTATGTGCAGATTTTTTCCACAGAATCTTTTATCGAAAGCCGTCATCACGTGATTTCTTGCGTTTTTGAACTACAGTCAGGGGTGTAGCGGGGCGGGAACGCGTGGGAACGGCGTTCCCACACCTTTTTCATGTTTTGCTTCAAAATGAGTTCGAAGCTGTTTTAAAAAGGCTAGTTTTTTGGGTGCGTCCTCACACCTTTTTGTTGACGCTACATCCCTGGTTACAGTACGAGTTTTATTCCTTAGAATAGATTGAAACTGCATGGCAAGCCTTGAAAAGTTGTGAGAGGAACAGTAAAGCAGCAACCAATATCAATTTAACATTTTAATCAGCTTTAAAAATGCACTAGACGGTTAAATATCAGCAGCGCCGGGGTTTAAACTCATTTACTGATGGAAACGCCTGTTGGTTTCTTTTTAACATTTCAGAAAACTCACGACGCGTCCCACTAACCACATTTCCGAAGTCCGCGTGCCAAATATACATAGATACTGAAGACTTTAAATGCTAAACACTTTTTTCTGAACTGGCAAATGACTCAAACCGGTTTTAAACTTGTAAATGAACCCTGCAGAGGGGTTCATTTTCAAGACAAATTAGCCACCTTAGTTTTGTCCTTTCATCTTAGTACTGCTGTCAACTACACTGCACCACATGATTTGCCAAAAACTGTTATCTCAGACAGGCGCGCAGACAGAAAGTTTGGTAGTGGGAAAAAAAACAAGTCTCAACATTTAAATATTTTAACGCCTCTTGTTTTCAAACCATTATCCATAAAAAGTGAATTTTCTGGCGCTTTTTTTCTGCATAATTAAGTTCAGATTCAGGCCGGCAAATAGACAGTCTACATTTTCGCTGAGTTATAAGTATTAAAAATTTGTTTTTAGTGAAGTTCCTAGCTTCTACTCTGGATGAAAGCAACCATGTGCTCGCAAAATTTTCTTGCAAAGCGCATGTGAAAATTTCGATGCTATAAGTGCACGTTATGGAATATGGTTTTGGCAGAAAATATTGCAGTTGAGCAAGAAGTCATCGTTACCGCCATTATGATTGCGCATTTTTTATTTACACGCTTGTGATGTACACCAGCACACGTTCAATCGAAGCCGAGTAGCAACTTTCCTCTAAGATACCGACTTCCGAAGTAGGCCTTCTACAAAACTTTCGCACATATAAGACGTAGATCTTGACCAGTTCTTGAGCGACTGTTTGACGTATACAGCTGAAAACGTTGAGCTAGAGTCTCTCGACGCGTTTGAAAAATGTTTGGATTTTATGTCATTAAACGCTGTGGAATGCGACTGCGGTAGCATTTTTGTACGCTTCTTGCACTAAGTTTGCTTCCCGACAGACGCGGATTTACCATTAGGCTGAAAAGGCTTAAGCCTAGGGCCCCCGATTTTGGGGGGCCCAAAAATTTTAGGAGTAAGGACGATTTCCAGCATTTTTGTAAGCAATTGTATTTGTATTTTTGTTTTGGTTCAACGCACGTTTTTTACGATGCCCCTAACAAAAGATCTGTACAGAACAGGCGTTTCATAACTTTTTCATCCGAGGGCCACATAAGCTATTACACAACAGTTCGAGGACCGGACATCTATACGTAATGTGATTGTTTCAGGATATGTTACATTCTACCAAATCAAAAAGTTTTTCGTCAATTAATTTTTCATTATTTACAAAATGTATTCGCGGGACGGATTTGGCCCGCAGCCCGTAGTTTGGAGAATGTCTTGGCAGGCCGGATCAATAACTTCCCGGGCCGGATTTGCCCCGCAGGCCGTAGTTTGGAGACCCCTGATATAGAAGAATGAGCGCAAAGGATTGAAGTGAATGAAAATGAGCATTCTCTTTTTATGGCGTTGAGACTTGATTATTGTTACGTATAATTTGTGGAGCAAAACGCCTGAATGCTTTGTCAGATTACACGAGGCCAGTGAGGTGCTTCCGTTCAGCCCGGGTCTATCTCTTGTTGCTTTTCATCGGTAAGACACGGGGTAAAGTCAAGACCAGCCCGCACTGTAGCTAAGGCTGCAGATATTCAATGGCGCAAAATGCAGTGGCGTATCTGTGCGGAATGGCGCCAGTGGCAAAGTTGAAGTGTACGCCCTTTCTAATAATTTATGCATTATATACGGGCACAATTTTTACGAAAGTTAAAATTTTAAGAAAATAAATGTTTTAAAACGGAAAATATTTGTATTTATTTTTGCTTCGAATTTTCAGCAAATAAAATATAAATTATCCATAAGGACCATAACGTACTTCTATACTCATTTATTTTTATTATGAAGTATATCAAAACATTCAAATAACAACCTTTGCATAAATTATCGGCCTACGTAGTGTTGCCTGACAAAATTGTACATCTTGCAAAAAAACAAACTATATATTGCGACTGAAAACGACAATTTCTTTTCAAAAGAAACATATTCAATTTGAATTGTAGGCCTACAATAAATTATTAAATGCAAGTCATGTATCACTTGTGTTCTAAAAACACAACTTCATCGAAATATTAATACATCCAGCCTTTTCCGGTTAAATTACATAAAAATGCTCCTTTCCTTATCAAAGCTAGATCACGCAATCTGCCCTGACTGAATTAGTCATTAAGGCACGGATGTACGAAAGGACCAGTCTCAGCTTACTTTAAGCGCCTCCAAGCATTTTGTTCGGGAGGGGCCAGTCAGTGACGTTGTCAGTCACTGACGTCGTTTTGAGTCCGACTGTTCCTTCCGTTTAGTTTCTAACAGCTGAAAATTAATACAAAATTCTCAGCAGGTTTGTTTCTGGGGAGGGCATGCTGCAAAGTCTTGCTATTCTGTATGCTGAACACGCTTTAGCTAGTGATAAAGTATGACAAAATTTTCACCTATCTTGCAGACAAAAGTTTCGTCGATCGCCGACAATGTACAGTAACAGGATACAAAAAAGTAACAGGCTGTTGCGTGTCGTAAGAAGTACAGGTGCTTTATTCAGAGCGAGCTCTTGACGCTTGCAAACCGTGCAATTGCACAAGTAACTCAATAAATATGTAATGGGAGTGTTGTCAGGTAACTTCACCGCTGGTTTTTTCGTTAGCTTCATTATGACTGTTTCTGTTCCTGATATCGAGAGAATACAGAATAAAATAATAACAGCATAATTCACAAGTATGATAAAGGCAATATCGTAAATTGGGGAAAGCTACACATATTCTCTAAACAGCTTGCATATGTTTGATCCACTCCGTCTACACAAAGTGTGAAAAAGATTGTGTATTTGCGGAAACGAAGCCACAATCAATAATCATCGCTGCTCTGCACTAAATTTAAGAATATGTGCCGACACAGTTAACACATCAGTTGGTCAGTTGATCTAGCCCAGTGGTTCCCAAAATGTAGGTCGAAACCCAAACAAAGGTGGCGAAGGGTCAAAAATTGGCCGCACCGAGACGATCCAAACCTGAGTTGTATATTTCCAACGTTACCACTGCTTGTCTGTCTATAGCGTAGGTCAGGCCCGTAACCAGCTTGGGACACCAGGAAGGGCGAAGAGTTTTCCGAGAGGGGCCAAAATTTTTTGAACTATGTCCAATATTTTTAAGCTATGTCCAGCACATTTTTCCAGGGAGGGCGAAAAATTTCCCAAGGGGGGCTTGGCACCCCTGCGCCCCCCGGTTATGGGCCTGACGTAAGTACTTGAGAAAAGGGTAGGTTGCTGCCGAAACGAATTTTGTCGCGAGGTGCATGTTCATCAAACTCAGATTTGGGTCGCGCTCAAAAAAAGTTTGAGAACCGCTGTAGCCATTCTAGCGTAAGCGGTTGAAGTCTTTTTTTAATCCACTAGTGTTTTGAATAACTAAGTCCAATCGACTGGGAAAAAACTTACTTTAGTTTCATTTTAGTCACATGCGCATTATCGAGAAAACAGATGGCAAGCTATTTGCAAGTTATGACGGTGTAAATGCCCTCAGCACTTACAAAATAAGCTTCTTTCCACTTTCGTTAGATTTTGCTGCTGGCCCTTCCCGTTGCAGCTAAACGATTTCAAATTTACTGCAGGATAGGGTGGCAATTAACATCAGGTGAAAGTTGAAACACATTCAGACTGTGTACAGGTCGGACTCTGATTAGGCCTACTTGGAAAATGTGTTTTTTACTCTCCAGCAAGGTATGTGAAATCATTGATGAAAACGTTAAGACTACACATAATTGTGACTGAACGGTCACAGACACAGTACATGTTTAATCGTCACAAATAGAAATAGATATCAGAATGAATGCTATTAAATGGCCTATGTGCGTAATAAAAAGTATTTTGAAATTGGATTGCTTTTTAGCCAAAGTTTGAGCTTCAAGGCATATAAAACGTGTATCAACTTCATGTTGACGCATTTAGTGTTAAAATGTTACAAAAACAAGAACCTACAGTGTTCATTTAAGCCTGCGGCTGATGCTACAGACAAGGGAAAGTTATACAGAAGTAGTAGCGCGTCAGTGAGGAAATTTTGCGATGGTCTTGAAGTGAAGTGACATCACCATTAGGTAGATACAGCAAGCTGCTCCGCCAGAAACAGATGTAAAAAGTGCTACTCCTTGTATTTACTTGCAATTAGTAACTACAAGCGCTTAGATACAAGTTTGTTATTCATTATCACAAACTTCCACAACGGAACTTATACCTCAGGTAAGGATTAGCCATGATATGAATTCTCCAGCATTTACACTCTACGCAAAGTTTGAATAATCATGAACAGTTAGTAAACCACACTTCTTTGATCAGATTCGACTGAAAGCTGAAGTAGGATAGGTTCTTTAAGCAGTTTCGTTGATTTGCCCTGAAGTATACATTTAGCTTAAACATCAAAAGCTTGATTAACCTGAAAAATTTTGGTTTAACTTTCGGAATTGTGAGAGGCAATTGCCGCCACCGCCTCCTAGCTACGCGCCTGTATTCAGACTGTAACTCAAGCGGAAGCATTTGCAAATACTTGCACTTAGAAATTTATATGTTTTAAGAAACGCTTCGATGCCAAAAAGGCATAGATATTTCTTATCTAAATCAAACTTGTCATGGTGGCATTGCGTGATGAGTAGCCTACTCTCTTTCAAAAAAACCCTTAGTAAGGTCTTCTTAAGTTTGGTGGCAGAGTATGAAGCCCGTTACATTCGCTTGGGACAACTTAGGCCGAATGGTGTGCACTCTGGACTGCTCCATCCAGTAATCAGCTACTTATACATTTTCTTATCTTTTTCGAAACCAACACTTGCAGCCACTCTTAGCGAACACATATAAATAAAAGGACAGAATTTTCGTAAAGCAGGACGATTCAGTGAGTTTTCAGTATGTTGGGACCTGCAGGGATTTCGATTTCTGTTGCAAGTCGTAAACTTGAAATGTTGTGCACTCCAACGTGTAAAATCTACACAAGCATAAAAATCGATAGCAAAATGTTGTCAAGCTGCAATAGGCATGTCGAAACTGGCCTTATTTTTCCTCATACAGCCGGCTGCAAAGCTAGAGTCTGAATCGTTGCTTTCGATAAGAAGAGGCGAATCCCAACCGCTGGTGCTCCCACTGAAGTGAAGTGGACATCAATTAAAAAACTTTGAGAGACAAGGAATGACTTACGAATTGTTGCTTGAAATTTTTAGCATGAAAAAACTGAATAGTTTATTGTACCGCAACTGCAGTGTAAACTTTTTCACTGTACCGCCCGAACTAGCTAGAGTTGGCTTGCTTGACTTTTTTCCGCGGCACGTTACGGTCTGTTGCAAAGCACGTGATCGCCTGAGACAAAAACCACGCGAAACGCGATGAGTATGTTTTGTCAGTCAGAAGTGCCTAATGGCCGTTGCGATCTGTGTTCGTTGAACAGTGTTGTAGCTGTGTTTAGTGGAGGAGTTACAATTTGTAAAAAAATTTTGTAATCTTCAATTTTTGTAATCTTGAGTTTTGATCTTAGCAACAGTGCGTAATTTTTTCTTTTGTCTCATATGCGAACTTTTGCGCAGGACTGAAGATGTGGAACAAACGAAACTAGTTTCCTTACGCAATGAATTGCGATCGATTCGCTTGGTGTGGGTCACTGTTGTGGCTTTACAAATAATGGCCTTATTTAATTTCAGTTCACAGCATGAGTAACCATTTTGCGCAGATCAATATCAAATAGACATGAAAGCATTTTGACATAATGTGCAATGTGTATGCGAAACCTCTTGGATTGACGGTGATTCTGATCACCATCATACTTCCTTTTACCGGTTTGCAGAGCGCGACACCTACTGGTTTCATACTGCTTTTGCATTGAAGCAAGTGGTAGTCAGCTCTCACTAACCTTTGGTATATTTTCTATTTTCGATCCTTTTGGTGTTTTGAAACCATTTTGATTTATATTTGCTGCAAATAGATGTGAGTCGAATAATCCACAACCACAACACATTTTTAAAGGGAAGGTGATATTAGATTATTAAGATTCGTTTGCTTGATATATAGACATTTTTGCCCTCACCTGTGGAGTGCAGTGATAATTTTTAGTTTGTTCTCTTGTGATTTCAATAATACAGATAAAATTGTGTATTAAATATCTCTATATTTTATACGTTGCAACCATGACTATAGGGATGTTCCTGCAACATGCGGTGGAATATCATCATGAATTTTGCAATATTATTTTATTTCTTTTTTGCTATTTTTACAAAAACACAAAATTTAAACAACTAAGAAAGCACAAAATTGCGTAGTTTAAAACTTTGCCTACATCATGAAAACAAAATTAAAACTGTAAAGCTTCCATAAAACTACAGGATGTGATCTTTCACAGTATAATTTTAAGTTTTTTTAATGTTTTTTCTGTTGTCCATTTGTTCTAATCACTTGCGACATACTGGTTTTAGAATTAGACTTTGAAGATCTATGGTGCATTTTGATAAATAAAGACATTTTAAAAATTTATTTTCAAAGAGCGTGGAAGCACTGACGTTTCACGGCTCATTAAGATTTGCAGTTACGGTGAGGTTATACAGTAAGTGATTGCTAAATCCATTGTCATAGTTAAAAATAATTTTCAAATCAATTACGTGGATTGTAATCTGAATGCTTGAATGTGATGAACCCATGATGATTGTGATCCAAATAAACAAACATGTGGCACAGCGACAAATGTACAAAGCTACAGCCAAAATTCCATTGGAGTTGTGAAAGACTGCAACAAATACTAATTTTTCGTTGATGATTTGTATTTTTGTCACCTCCGGAGTGTAACTTAATTTCTATTTCGATAGCAAAGCAGGATCAGTCAACGCAGTAACTATTCAAAATTCATGTTGCTTTTATTTGAAAACTTGTCTTATCTAGCGTGGGAAGAGTTATCGCAGCAACTGAACAAACGTTCATAAAGTCACCGAGAACCGTGGTGAAATTTCAACCCTTGAATTTTTGAGAAACTGTGGACAAGACCAATTTGACCTTACCTGTGCGAAATTTCGCTTGCATAGTTTACGTCACTAGTTGTCTTCAACTAGCAAATTGAAAATACACTTTTGTCAAAATAAAAGTTACTGTAAAAGAGATGGAAGACGGGTTCACACTCACACTGCATGCCTTTCAAGAATCTTACATAAATTTCATAAGATAGTTAACAGAGCAGCCATAATTAGCTTTTTTCAAAGGTAACGACACTGCACCATCCAGCGAAATCTTGAAGCTTTATGAATTTTATACTCCGCAGCTGGTTGCAGGGAAACCATCTTGGAAGTAAAACAAAGCAGCCAAACACCTCAAGTTCAGTAAACCCATCTTGCTTTAATAAAAGCGAAATGCATTCTGGTGCTTTTTACTTGTGTGGCATTACATGTGCAGTACATCTAAACTTCAGAAAAGCCTGATTTTTAGAATATCTCCTCATTTCGTGCTTTGAAAAGCGGTAATCCCCCCAAAAAACTGTTGCTAGCCTAAAATAAAAAATTTTGGCCCCAAAAATTTTGGGCTGGCTACGCCACTGCATTTTACCCAATAAAAACCCAGATAAAAATGTTCATTATACTCTTAACTATTCAACAACTTGGAAGCTCAGCCTCACATAGCAAGCTGCAAAGATTGAATAACATTCGATCCATTTGGTAGTTGTCTGCCATGCATGTAGCTATAACGTAAAACATGAACAGGTTTGAGTCTCTGTGCTCGAAACCATCTCTGTTTTCTTTTTTTTTATTCGAAATATTGATGACAGAATTTAACTTGATCTTATGAAAGTCACTGTTGTAAGAAAATTGGTAAATGTTGCACAGTAATACGTTTAGAACAGTCACTGACTTGAAAAAAATTATTACGAAAAATTTAGACTTGTTGCTGAATTGAATAAATTGCGACTCAGATTGACACGTTGCTACACAAAGTATGTGTCTTCATGGGTGACGGAAGGATTTTTACTGGAGGGGTAACAGTGGCCAAATTTCATTTTACCAACTCGAAACTAAAAGATAAACATTTTTCTACTAAAAAGTTAATAGAAAAATGTCACATTTCGGCGCCCATGTGTGATTTGACCAAATCTCCAACGTTTGCACCCACTCGAACGAAGATTTCAAAACCACAAATGATCCAGAATGAAGTTTAGTGCATAAGCTTCTGTAACTAAGTTCGTTAGTTTCAACAGAAACAGATTGCTTGGATACGAGATCAGTGGCTCAACTGCGGCCATAAATCAATTTAGTTCACTTCAGTTTCGTTTCTACTCGGTTTCTGTGACTCATTTCGGAGTGTCATGAGCTGTCTGCGGAGCACATTTCCGCTTGCTTGCGCCGTGGTCCGCGCGGCTGCTTTCGCAGTGAATGCTACACTGGTGGCGAGTCGATGGCAGCACCGCTAGTGAACTGTTTCCTTGCACCTTCCCATCAACGCCAATGCAAGCACGAGGCTGAACAGGTGGCAAGTACCGTTTTTTACGTCTGCGATATGAGTGTTTGTGACTAAACGCTACACGTGAGCTGTTGTGACACGGAAGAAGTCACTCGTATAATCGCTGAACATTCAGGAATATTTTCTTCATTCTTTAACTTATCATAACGAATTATTGAAAATACTGCCTCTCTCAAGACTACGTTTTTTTCACTTGAGACCACATCTAGCTTTGATGAACAGTTTTTAACGGCGGGCTGTTGCAACACTGGCAGAAACAACGGTTTGCAATCACTTGTCATGACCTTTATATGAAACGAAAACGTAAGTTTGTATTTACTTTATCTTTTTGGAATGGGCCGGTGATATAGCAAATTGAAGTAGAACTGACACCCAACCACAGATTTCTTGAACCACTATGACTTGACCATCTTTGAACCTCCTTTCACCGATACCGGCCTTTGTTGTGTGATTTCAGCTTTCACACCAAATCACGGCCGCCTTCGTAGAAGGATCTCTGCGAGCTGGTAAGCTCAGTGCGTGATACTCAGGTAATAACAGTTCTACCTGACGACTGTTCTGCACAAACGAAGAGATCAGCAGAAAATGTGTTCTTTTTGTAGAATGAAAAATCGCTACTTTGTACCACGTATCTAACGTATATAAGCTTTCGAATGATTCGATTACTGGGCAACTGATACGTTTTGACTCACCCAGGTAGAGTTGCAAATGTAAGTGTTGACATTAAAAGCCGGTAAATCTATTGACAGCACTTCCGAGAGAAATTTACCGGGGGTACGAAGGCCGATACCGGTCACCCCTTACTTCTCGGGCCCTCATCGAAACTTGTACAGCTTGTTTGTATAGAAATCAGAACCAGCTGGCGTGCTAAGATTAACAAATAGATTAATGATTAATTGTTATACTGGCAACTGGCTTATACTAACAATTTTGGGCTTGATTACAGAAAAACTGAGCATGCGTACTTTCACTTTACCGGGCCCGGGTATGATGTACTTTTTGTACCCCCTCTCGTAGGCCCTGCCTATTGATGCAGGGAATAAGCCAATTATCATGAGAAAACTGGACTATTAAAAACAGGTAGTGGAAATTTTTTAGGGCATTGAGCTTAGAAAAATGACATAGTAATGCGTATAAACGAGAATGATAAATCAACCTTATCAGCCTTGGTCAAGCTCAATGAGACGGATGCCTTCATTTTTTATCCTCTAACGCGGTGTAAAAAAGAGGAAACATCCTTCGTCAACGGGACGCAACGCGTTTAGAACCATGAGTACGACAGAGCAGGCTTCCTTACCTGTGGAACATCTATAAATCCATCTCGATATGTCATTGTTAGGTTTTGGTTGATGGGGTCAAAACAGTAGGGGGAAACTATCGGCCAAAGATTGGAGCGGTCATTTTCAACAGGGAGCATCACATACATTTGATATAGAATTTTATGTTGATTAAACAGTGGGCTAATTTTAGCATACAATTGCGCATGCACAATTTGCATACAGCAAAATAATGACTGCAGTATCTCGCAAAATACCCACAAGTCAGTAAGCGACGTAATTTTAGCCCAAACCTCTACTCTGTTCTAGTTGCCTTTGTTTAGCAGTGAGAAGCTTATAATCCGAATTGGATCGTTCCCCTTTTCGAATAGTAGCTTCCAAAATCTTGAAGATGTAAAAACTTAGTTTTTGAGAGAAACATCCTAAATGCTTATGGTTAAATAGGGTGTCGACAATTAAATGAGAATCCATTATAAACATGAACTTGACCCGAGGACACTGCAATTAAAAACTAATGCTCTGGGTTCTTTGTAGGCTGTCTACTAGTCCGGGATGCCATATGTGAAATTTAGTCCAAGGTTCTTTTTATAGTGATTTATGTAAGCGGTTTTAGTTTCGAAGATCAAATAAAAATTAGCACTGGTTCCTTTACGTGGGTGACATAGCAAGACGCGAGCTGATAACTGGAGGCTCTCACATAAAAGAAGAAATATAGAGTCTCTACAAAAAGGAAAAGATATGTATCAGCGTAAAGTCCAGTCTGCAAAAATAGACGCTCACTTCATGGAATTAAGAGACTATACAGTTCCCTAATCTGAGTCTTACTGCCGAGAAGGCTTCAATTTTAATGCAGACACTGAATTTCGCCATACCTGATTACAAGACGAATTATAAAGATCATACCAAAAGGGTGAGCCTACTCTATCAGGTAAACAAACTAAAATTTAAAACCTCGCTAAGTAATAGACTGGAGGACGATACCTTAACGGTCATACCATAGGTTCACATGTTCCGCCATTTATGTCTTCAGTCTCTAACCTGGAAATGCTGTCTATGCTGTGATAACTTGTCTAATGACGAACCGGTTTTAACTTGTCTAATCCGGTTTTTCAACAACACCTTAAGTTTTCAGTTTTTCACCAATATCCCAAGTTTTCCTGCATTCTCAACTTTGAATGAGTATTTTACCAATACATTTTTTTTCGGCTATTCCTTGCACATTTGTATTTAAAAATCGTTTTGCTTGAAAATGATGATTGAGATTTACACTCTGCCGTTGCCATAACTGAGCAACAACTGACACAAAAGCGTAACGACATTATTGAACTGTAGCACTGACAGTCCAAGAGGCACTGTGAGCGTTGAGCAACTGTAATGCATGTACAATATTATCATAAAAAACGCACACTGATTGGCGTCACAAGATGTCATTTATTCGATGTCATGTTCATTAATCGTTTAAACTCCGCTAATGGACACAAAATTTTAAGGGAACTTTTTCACCGCTTATCGTTGTCAAACCTGTATTTCTTCTTAGTAGAGTAGCAGGAGCAGTAGATCTAGGTCTTAAAATACCCCGTGGTTTCAGCAATCTCTGATAGTCCTGCAGGCTCCACCTAAGGTGTGAACCAGCTAGGCAGGAGCTGTAATCACGTCACGTGATCCCAATTGGGCTTATGAGTCGTTTTTCCATGTGTATAACCCAGGCCCGTAGTCAAGGGGGGGCATTCGGGGACATTGCTCCCTCTCCAATTTTTGTTCCCCCCAAATTTCAAGTTGCGACGTAACAGTTTGTTTTAAACATATAGTACAAACCACGTTCTTGTCCCCCTAAAAATGCATTTACCCCTCTCGATCTTAAAACCTGCCTGCGGGCCTGGTGTAGCCAGCAGAACTCATTTTGCCAGTCTTTCGTTGGGCATTCTAGTCATGCGGCCGAAATGTCCCAGAAAGAGTCTCTTTTTTTCGGACAAGAAGCGACTCGAAAATCTTGGGTTAACGAATTTCATAACTGCGCAGTTGGTTGCGTAGGTTTGCGCCGAGAACTCTTCGCAAAATTTGTATCTCTTCCATTTGCACGTGCGACAGCACTCTTTCGATCATCAACAGAGGTGAGGACCATAGGTGAGGATCGAAACAAAAGGGTATTTGAAACCGAGAACCTAACAGTGCTTGAAAGCTCTAGTTTTGTGACCACGGAACGTTGAAGCTCATAGTGGTGTGTTTGCTCACCAAACCGTGTGTTAATCGTTTTGCTCTGCCTTCTACCATACGTGAACTTCATCCCACGATGCTTGAACTTCTCAACCTACTGCACGCTTTCGTTGCTTAATTGGAAAGCATATTGACTGCGGTTTGTGTAAGAGCACAATGCTTCGGCATTTTAGTTCTAATTTTCATTCAGACTTGATTGCGCGCAAGTGCAGACCATTGAAGGGTAGGTTGGGTCTTTGTTCAGGAGATGCAAGCAGCACCAAATCGCCCGCAAAGAGTAAATGGTTGATCTTGTAACATCCAACAGTGACAGGTTCTTTTGCCGCGGAACAGCTGGGTGATCTGTTATAGCAATTTGTTGGTTTGCCTGTAAATGGAATCTAGTGTATCTCCGAGATTCTCCCAGATTACATTTTGGAACATTAGCGTGAGCGGCCGGTGTAGAAAGCAAATCGCATCCGGCGACTGCTATGAGTCACCACCAGCCCACGTTGTGGTGCCGTGACGAGTTCGCAATGCGCGTTTCAGTACAGCGTATAGGACGGTGTCACGCAGGCTTCAAAACGGATGACCAAGAAAAATTGTCGAACCTGAGTTTGCATAACAGCAGAGATTTCGGGGCTTAGCGAAATCGATATCTGGTAAATTATCTAATGAACTTAGCTGGCTAGTAGATTATGAGTTCAGACACTATTTTTTACTCTATGTGAAGCAATTATTTCATCAATAGAAGTAAACGCCTTTTATGACAAACTTGTCTTAAGTTAATTGAGTAGGCTAATGAACGGAACTCGTACGTTTTTTACTGTTTGGATATATTATGGGCAGCATTTAGACAAATTTGGTCAACGTCTGACATTTTCCAGCAATTAATCAAGCATCAAGCATGCCTTTAAAAATCTGTGTGTCTATATTCGCATGGTATTAACCTACGGTAGATTGTACCAAACGCAATAGACTCCAGTTAATACATCCACGTCGGGAGCAGCCAATTTTGGATGTAATAAGCGGTGGTTGTAACAACTGGTTTTCCTGGAACTGCAACTAAACAACCCTCAAAGGGCAAAAATGATGTAATTTACGTTATGTACTGTATCCATTCAGCACTGAAAAAGCTGTGCAAAGTGGTTTGCTTAGGTTCAAACGATTTTCTGAGATGCCCATCTACTGCCTTCAGAGCAAGAAACATGTCCACCTTCTCAAATGCTGTTCCGTCAAATCCCAAGACCAGGCTCCGAAGGCATTCTCTCATCTCTGGAGCTGTTGGCCTATTCCAGTGATTCTCCAAGTGGCCGGAATTGCCCCGATGGGGGCGATTTTGAAGGGCTTGGGGGAAAATAATGCAAAAGGGGCGAAAACGCTCAAACACGTGGGTTCTATCGTTTCCCACATCATATTTAATGAAAAACGGATTTTTGGCTGTGACCTTACAATATTGCTCTCAAAGCAAAGAACCCGCTTGTTGATTCATCACAAGTAAGGTGATCTACCACTATACCTCACTAAAATGGCCCCTAATCTCTCGAAGATTTGTGAAGGCCGCCAAGCACATCTATCACACTGAACTGGCGACCATGGCATGCATCGATTTCTTCAAATAAAATTATTTGAAATTACTAGCTTGTGTTTGCATTATCAGGCTTGGGGGCGACAACGATGGGAGTGAAAAGTGGGCGATGGAACAAAAAGTTTGAAAAACACTGGCCTATTCGATCATACCGTTCCATAAAAGCACTTGTAATGGACCATTATTTATTCTCCGTAAAAACAATTTGCCTGCATGGGGAATCAGGAGTGGATGGATTAAACGGTGGCTGGATGTATAAACGGAGTTTTTATAATGGGAGATGATTAAGAAGATTCCGTTCCAAGCGATTTGGATGTTATAAGCGGTTGGTGATAGTAACCGACGATGTATTAACCGGAGTGCACTGTACCGGGTAGTCGCTTAACCTCAAAATACCGAAAAGTGCTTTTTAGGGTCTAAAGAGCAGACAAAGACCACGTCGTATAAATTTCAGCTTATTTTAGTGCAGGCACCGCCACGATATGACGTGCTTTTCTTCCAAGAGAATCGAGCGGTGACCTCATTTTTCGAGAAATGTTATACAGATCAGAAAGGGTTGGTCAACATCTGGAGTGTGCTTACTCAAAACTTAAAATGGTTTTACTTTCACCGGACGATCTGAACTCTTCACAGACATTCAGCGAAGAGATATTCTTGTGATACGCAGGACCCCTCGCCAGGCCCCGGCCAGGATCTTTGTTTGTGGACGTTTTGTACAGTCTTGGCAGATAGGTTTGAAACAAGTGAAATTCGGAGTTTAACCGGTTCAAACAGTTTGATGAAGGCATTCACTTTTTCAAAATCAAGGAAAAAACAAATGGCTGACAGATTCGGCTGCTTCGCCTTTAACTGTGGTGGCTTGTTATATGAAAATGAAAACGGATATGTGCAAGTCTGAATCACCACAAAGTCATGAAAGAAGAGTTCAGTCGATTGGTTCTTCTAAGGCTTGCAGCAAACCTATTGTAAAGCTTTTACTTACCAAAATCAATGAGTTTGTTTATCAAACTTTTAAGTTTGCAAATGGATCCAATCTCAAATGACAGACATCATAGTTTGCACATTTTTAGGCACGTAGAGAAGTTCTCGCGGCACGGCGGTTAGGAATCAATGTGCTACGTTATTTTTGCTTCAACATATTACAGCAAGGGTGAGTTGCAACATTGCGGCTGCTGACGTGTAACTCACAAACCAAAAGTTTAGGTAAAGCAATGCACGGAAGTAAACGGGTCTGATCAGTGCCTGGAATAAACACGATGCAGTAATGTGCACGAGAGAATTGTGCGGTGAAAAAATTGAAAAAAGCTCATAAAAAATTAGGGTTTGCATGGACTTGCAGTGCCACCAGATAATTAGCGCAGTGAAATGTGATTCTCGCGCACTTGCAACATTCCAAATTTAATGTCGTATACAGTTTTTTTAAGGTTTGACATTGGTGACCACAAAAAGATTTGAGAGGCCGCAATCATTTCAACCGAATACCAAGATCCTTGTAAAGCAACGCTTAAGTGCATTTTGACTTCGTGTCTGCTAACAAACAAATAAATTAAAAAAAAAAAAAATTGGTGCTGGTCGTAAAGCGAGATTCTACTGTATTTTGAGAGACCGTTAGAAAATTTTGAGAGACCGTTTCGGTCTCTCAAACGCCTTGAAAGAGCAATGGTCGTTGTTATACGGCATAGCCTTTTACCGCTTAAAACGCTTTACTACAGTAGTTGCGTATCTGCATGATTGCGCAATTGCATGCACACTGAAACAAACATTTGCTCAGTGTAAGATTTCCTTAGAGGGAACATTGCCTAGGTGGCAGTTGTCCTGGGTGGCGACTGTCCTAAGTTGCATTTCAGAGGCAAATTTTCATTTCCGGGGCCCTAGGCTATTTAAAATTGGGAGCCCGTCTGGAAGGCAGAGGTGGTTGTCGTCATATTTTCAGACTTCGCTCCTGTTCCAAAATTTTTGAATCAGGATCCGGTACAGTTCCAAAAAAGTATCAAATTTGGGAATCCAACACCTGTTCAGACGCCGGTTACCATCGATACGACCGAAATTCAGCAACGTTTTTGCTTAAGAAATGCCATATATGAAAACCACGCAGACTCCTGCTGCTGCTGCTGAAAATGAAAAGTGACTCCGGGTCCGGTTTTTCACAAATTTTCGACACCGGTTTCGGCGCCGGGTCCGAAAGAAAAACGCAGGATCCTGTCGGAGTCGACTCCGGCATCCCGGACGCGTGACCACCTCTGGTGTAGGCCTTTTTGGCACACTAAAAAACTGGGTTATTGGTTTCGTCTTTTCAATAACAGCTCGTAGTGCATCTGCTTCGGCAGTGGCTTTCTTTCGCTTGCTAGAACCACTCTCATATGTACATTTCGACATTCTCAAGTTAATGCAATTAACCCTATTGTAGATCCACCGTTATCCTGATTACTTAAAAAAAAGAAAACAGCTAACATGTGAAGCTCCCTTTGCTAACTAAGCTATTAAACTCAAGCTACGAATTGACTTTACTAATATTTCAAGATATGTATCTACTTCAACGGTAGTTAAAATCTTTTTCTATGCATTGATAACATCCCAACTTAACATGCGCTGTATTGCATACAGTTAACATTTTGCTCTATTGAACATCTGCAGCCTTGGCTACAGTGCAGGCTATAGTCTTGTCTTTACTCCGTATCTACCCATAAAAGCAATAAGAGAGAGAGACCTGGGCTGAGCGAAAGTACCTCACTGGCCTCGTGTAATCTGAAAAATTGGTTTAGGACTTTTGTTCCACACATTATACGTAGCAATAACCAATTCTCAACGCCATAAAAAGAGAATGCTCAACGTCATTCACTTCAGTCCTTCGCGTTCATTCTTCTATAGAGATCTTTGTTAGCGGCATCGTAAAAAACGTGCGTTGAACCGAAACAAAAATACAAATAAATTGCTTAATTTGCTTACCCCCAAAATTTTGAGCCCTCCCATAAATAAGGGGCCCTAGGCTTAAGCCTTTTTAGCCTAATGGTAGATCCGCGCCTGTGGTAGTTGTCCGGGTGGCAGTTACCCTAGGTGGCGATTGGCCTATATGTCAGTTGTCTTAGGTGACAGGTGTATGGGTAGCAGTTTTTCCTTTAGTAGTAGTCTTAGAACCACATGCAGTATACCGGTTGGTCGAGAGCATAAGAGAAGCAAAGCACAAGGCCACCAATTAGCTGAATGTGTTGCGCAGGGCAAATGTCTCAATGAAAACCTTTTCAGGAAAGCGATTGCTCTGACGCATCTGCGTCTTGTGACTGAATGTTTTGTTCTTAGAAAAGTTCAAACAGTTTGTAAGCATCTGCTTGCTGGTTTGAGTGAGTGTGAAAATAAGTCTTTTGTTGTAACGTGTACATAAATTTTTAACCATCAGTCGCTGATCTACACGTGAAAAGCTATACGTAGCATCCCCAAGTTCATTGACATAAGGTTGCTTTTGGGGTCACACGAAGGTGCAAATTGGTTTCTCGTGGCGAGAGAACATGAATTCAGTTTTCACACTTTTCACAGCATTATTTGAATTGAAAACCAAATACAAATAAAAAGTCTAGGTTTGCTGTAAACTTTCGTAGAATCAGATGACTGGGCTCCGTAGCCAGGGACGCAATGAGGAAGGGCAAGGTGAGCACGATTTCCCGAGCCTCGAATCACTTGGGGGTGCCGAATGACTGCGGGGAACGCCGAAAAATCCCAACAATGTCACACAATACAGTACATTTGCTTCCGAAAGACCTCAGGTTCGAATATGCGGGCGCCAAACTTGCTTCTTGGCCCGGGCGCCATTTAACCTCGTTGTGCCCCTGGATGCGGTCGAATCAATCAGCAAATTTTTAATAGGAAATTGATTTCATGTGTGTGTATGTACCCTCAGTCCTGAAATGTGAAGTCTGCAAGTGAAAGCTTACGAGTGAATTGCTGAAGAACTGAAGCACGAGCAGAGAAAGCATCTGTGCCAAAGCATGCAAACTCTCCACTAAAATGAATAAATCAACACAAGTTGTGGCAAGTAAAAACTAGAAAATACGTCGTTCTCGTAAAATTGGTTTCACCAAACCTGAAAATGATTTGACTCTTTAAGTGAAATCGATTTCCTGCTACAAGATCCGCTGATTTGTTCTACTGCGTCTCCTTTGTGGGGACTAATTGCTAGAAAACTAAATACGTCAGTGATGAGCAGAATGCTGCAGCGTTGCTTGACTTTTATGAATGTTTGCTCGAAATACATTGGAGAATTTTCCATAGCGACAAAGCAGAATTTTGGTTTTCTGATATTCACAAAAAGTAAACTACGTTCTACGCGTTTCGGGTAGCATTGATGGTAGTACAGTCCCACCGCCACGGAGGGCTTTGGTAGGCTTAGCCCTCCAAACAAAGTTTCAACCCCCAAATTGAACTATAAAACACTATAAAATAGTAATTATTTTTGTCAAATTTTAGTATGTCAAGCCCCCCTGCACAAAGTAAACCCCTTATGAAGACTTTCTGGCGACGGTTCTGTGGTGATGTGATGGTCTAGGAGAGCAAAAAATAAGGGTGCTTTGAAATGATCGTTCGAAAAGCAAAAGGGTTCTTGTGTGTAACACGTTTGAGAGTCAAGCTAACTTGCAATTATCACTGGGCCACATATTCAATGCATGTACGGCCAAACCAAGAGAGACTGATTTTGATCTAACTCAAGTAAGCCTGGTGCAGAGTGAGCAAAAGCATTGGTTAATCTTCAATCAAACTGGTTAGTTACTGCATGAAGTGCCTGAAAAATCTTCAACATATTTCATTTGAAGTATACCAGGACAAATAATATATCCAAAAGTTTACGTTTTGTGGGTACCAAGACAGAGTTAAAGCAGATGGATGTATAATTAAGCATACTGAAGGCGTAGTTGCCTTTCGATATTGCGCGGCTACATTTTCTGTGTATTTAATGTAATGGTAAATTGTAACATTGCTCACACACTGTGAATTTCAAGCTGACCTAGGCTATATCGCATATCACGCTTAAAAAAACCGGCGCCTGCACTGCATGAAGTAGTGTATGTGTGTCCTACACTCCATCTTTTGCCAGAGAGATGTGTGTTCTCGTCATACACAATACAACTGTACACTTCGCAATGGCATACGTCTAAGCTTTTTTTTAACCTTCACGCACGAATGGTTCCGAAGAACCAGCAGGCTATACCTAAAAACCTTGAATTATAGCAGTCAAGAAAAGAAGCTTGAAAGCATGTTAAAGTCTTGGCAAAGAAATATATTTTCACTGATTCTTACTTGAAAGTAACGGATTACAGTACTTCAACTAAATCTACGCCTTGAATTTTCCATTACATGAGTAATTGAAAAGAGGTATTTCGCATAATTTATAAACATGGTAACAGCACAACAATCAAAACTGGCAATTAACTTGTAGAAAAGAAGTGAAGAGCACTTGGTTATTCCTAGTGTTGCGAAGGATCGACCTGATCATTGCTTTTTCTTCACACTGAAAAAAATCACACCAATCTACGCCAGTTGTGAACACAAAATGAAATGCATATTCTGTCATGACAAAAAACACCTGTAGTATTTCATTCACAAAAAGTGCTTGTACTTTAATCCCAAGGCCTGTGTGCAGTGTGATTATCACAAACCAATCTTCCTGGTACCAACGCAAAACGCATAGAGGTCCATATTGTTTTTAACAATGGTTGCAAGTCTCACCAGCTTTTCAAGAAACTGAACTTCTGTTGATTTGAGCACTTACGCCCTGTAGAAATGCGCTTGTAAGTGAACTTACTTAAACCTGTTGTTAAGAATTTTAAGGCTAGGCTTTACTAAAACTTTCGGGCGCACTTAAAAGAAAGACAGTATTAAACAAAGTTTGACACAACTTCTTCGAAACACGTGTTTTCTTAGAAATCTTACACACTGCACTCGCTGAATGCAATATTTTTGGAAATACCAGTTTTCATTCTCTGCACCAAGAGCTGATGACCTACCATGGTGTAACAAAATGGCCTTCGGGCAGAATGATGAAAAGTATTTTTAAAAACATACCAGGATGGATTTACAGGCGAAAGATAGTTTTAGAATTTACAGCACGTTGAACCTGCCCTAAACGTATCGCCATACATTTATCTAGTGATTATATTTGGCACGATTTTTTTTTAATATGGAACTTAAACATCTCACCTGCTCTGACCAGGTCTTATTCATTTTGTATGAAGCATGTGCGAGAAGATATCATTTGAAGTTCGCAGTGTAGAATAAAAGAAGAAAAAAGAAACAACTGGTTAGTAAACTACTTTTTTGGAACAACTCGGCAAGTTGCTTTCATTTAATATACGTGGAAACTGTGTATACACCTTGCTGAAATCACCCTCAAGCTATCTTAGCAAAACTTCGGTGGTTTCCTCTGTTAGACGAAATGATCATTTTTATGTCACTATGTTTAGCGCATCCCGATCGCTCTAAGCCGTTTTCTTGCATCAACAACAGCAATCCGGTCCCATATGATAAAGTATCAATACAGCTAGGTTGACTGATTGTGTCATGTTGCTGAAATGTGCATATATACAGACTCCACACAAACTGTTACTATATTTAGATGTTAAAATTCAGCATGAGGTATGTCTCGTATCAGTAAGCACAGTCCTGCAACTACACCATGTTTGTAGAATCAGTGGAACCAAGCAACGCCTGAACAGTTATTTAGAAGAATGCTGAAGCTGCAGTAAACTGCTGATTGCTTTCGCGAAAAAATTTTCTTTGCTCAGGAACATCTGAATGAAGCTCCATTTCACATATAATCGATATGTTTTAAAGAGAAGTTGCATGGCTATAGTCGCTGTTGATGCTGTGCTCCTGACTGGCAACCTTGCTCCATTGCTGATTCTCAGTAGATGGCTCATCCAGACTCGGGAAAAGTCGACCTTGACATCAATCTGAAAGCGTCAGATCTATGAGACGAACAGCGCTGCGCATTTCTTGAATAGACACTATATATAGGAACTCTTTGGGCAACAAGCTCCTGAAAGAACCACTCTCTCTTTTCAGAACGCCATTCTTGCAGTCAGTCACGATTCTGTCACAGTTCAAACCTCTACAGTCGTGTGATGAACGACAAGCGCACAGGATGCTGCTTGTCAATCAGTCACATTTTGTACGGATGTTTCCAGTAAAATCGGCAACCACGCTTGTTTTGCACGCAGATCGCCTGGCGCCGCAAAAGAAAGTCAGCGAGAAGCCGACAAGCACTCACTCCGCTGACTGAGCGGAGGAGCATATATAAACTAGCAATGAAAGGTGCGTCAGGTGACCTTTCCGTTGCAGGGTCTCGATGAATTAGGTTCAACATTGCAGACTTTAATGGGGCACTTGTTTTTTTGATATACTCGCTGTCCATAAACGATGACTTCACATTATTTTCGTAATTTTTTTGCCCACTTCCGTTTTTCACTAATACGTCACCCTTTGCACAGCATCACGATTATTTGTCATCATCCCTAAGAACAATTGGAAATGCTCTGTTTATCGTTAAATTTTCTCAAGCTGTTTGAATGACTTTTGGAACTAATGCATATATTAGTTGGGTGTAGACTACCGTTGTTTAAAGGAAGTAGTTGTCTGCGTCATTGCCTAATATGCAGATTCTGCAAAACACAATATTTGTGCGTTTTGAGTTCATTATTGACAATAGGATAGGCAATCAGTGCAACGCTGAAGCTGACAACAAACATTCTACATCAAATTGGTACACAAAACAGAATAGAACAAATAACTTCTCATTTTAAGTATAGGCTACTCGTGGGCAGTGGTTCCCACACATTTTTGTCGGCGGAATACCGCAACGTTATTTTAAGTGGACAAGGAACCCTCGCCAGATCTGCCAAGTAAACATAAACGCTTTTTTTCACACAAATTGCCGTTATTAAGGTTTCGTGCTGTAAACAAAATTCAGCAAAATAAAAGTAACCATGAAGCAAGCTAGATCAAACGATATAGCGGCTGCCACACGCCCGCAGGTTTGAAGGACATACCTCGCATCAGCAGTTTTTGCTTAAAACTGGAAAGCATAGCTCGTGGAACCCTTTAGATTTGTCTATGGAACACTAGGGTTCCGCAGAACCCACGTTGGAAAACGCTGCTCCTGGGTATGGACATCGTTACTTGGCGTGAATGTCATGTAATGGCAGCTGTTTTCTTGTTTTTTATTCCTCCACCACAAGTTACTGTATATTACGGTATGTAACACAAAAATTAGAAACGGGTGTTTACCCAGAGTAAATGACTACTGCAGCTAAGCAGTTCATGTTAACGCATGCTGTTGTTTAGGTTCATTCGATAAACCCAGTTATGATTTTCACTGTAAAACATGGATTCAAGTTTTCTTGGACAAAATGTTTTATAAACTGTACGCCGAAAGTTTCTATAAACACTAACCGTCATTTAAATATTTTGAAAGCACAGATGGCGGGTGCCTCAGGAATGACCTCATACTAGAGATGCCATGGTCAGGGGCGTAAGGATGGGGGCAAGGGGGATACAATTCCCCGGGCGCCGAATGAATGCAGGGGGCGCCGAAAAGTCCCAACAATTTCACAAGTACCTTCTTCAGTACAGTACATTTACTCCCAAAAGACCTTAGGTTTGAAGCTGTGGGCGCCAAACTTGATTCTTGTCCCGGGCGCCATCTTCTCATGTTTCGCCCCTGGCAACGGTTCAAGATTTTTTGAGTGCGTGGACCACCAACAGCCCCTAAAATCCAGCCCATTAACGGGTCGTGGCCCAACGACATTTTTTCTTTTTCACTCCGGCCCGCCCATGGCCCGCTAAACAATTATGCGGTTTACTTACAGATATCACACAATTTAACTGTTGTAAAGTGATAGTGATTTGGTGCATAAAAAAACTATTAATTTTAACATAACTAGTATCAACAAGAGCCGGGTGGTCTCATTGACTTTCTACAACACCGAGTGATTCTCCTAACTCAAAAATGCTTTTGGAAGTTATTTCATCATTATCAGGCGGTAGCGTCCCGGTGAAATCTAACCTCTAGAAATATCGTTAGCGGCCTCGCTGGTCCAACCCTAGCGGCTCGCCAAAAAAACGGACCATTAGCGGCCCGTGTCATCTCTTACTTCCCTCGTGTCGAAAAGGTGTGAAAACGAAGTTGCCAGGAAGCATCGAAATTTTCTTGTTGTTTTACAATTGAATTGAATAATTGAAGAGCTTGAAATATGTATACCTTTTCTTATATTCAACTAAAGTAATGCAATCACAATCGCACTTCTGTTTGTGATTGCATTACATTAGTTGAATATAAGAAAAGATTACTGAGAAGAAACTCTTATGTTTCGCGGAGCAGACTGCCTGTGATTGCTTTTGTCAATATTTTAAATTATTGCTTATACTTTAGCTCAGTAGTTCTCAACCATTTTTGTCCCATCGCCCTTAGTTTTTTCTCAAACATGCCGTTATCACTCCTCTACATCATATAGAGTATAAAGCAAACACCATGCATTTTTTAAAAGTATTTTAATTTAAAGAAATAAACACCACTCATAAGCAGCATGTGCTCAGTGGGACGGCATATGTTTGGCGACCTTCACAAAGCTTGGCAATATTAGGAGACATTTTAGTAAGGTACAGTCGTAAATCCCCACGCTTTGGAATTGATAGGCGACTTCTTTGCTATCAGAGCAGCATGAGGGTTAGATCTGAAAACCCTTTTCTACCAAACATGGTGTGGGGAAGGAGTAAATACACGTCCTGTTGTCGTTCCAGAAGAGTTGATATTTGTCAACTACCAAGCGCTGGCACCAAAATAAATACAGTATTATCGTTCTTCTTTGAAGAACAGCTTGGCTTCATTACAGTTTTGCAAGTCGATTAACTGGTCTTGAAGTTCAATTTCTACGTTAGCAGGTTCTGCAGCAATTGGCCAGTACCTAGCTTGGAACGTGGACGCAAACAAGATCTGAAAGACGTATTTTTATGTCATCCACGAAGGTTTCTAGATGCGAACAGTGTTTCAGCCTTTCATATTCAGTGACAATATTTTCACTGAGACTTGGAAACTGCAACAAAATGTTTTGACCCATGTTTTTTGTGAAAGGAAAGCTTCACAATAAATGAGATGATCACACTCATGCGCCTGACGACAGTGATCATTTCTGCCTGAAGGTTTTTGTTTACTTCATTCATGGCTTGATATATCGCTAACTCTAACTATAATTCTCAAAAAAATAGTCTTACCTCGTTTAAAGTTGCTATAGATAATCACAGCATTTCCCCCAAAGATAACCTAGCTAAACTACCTTGGTGTTCTTCTTGACAATAAGTTAAACGGGAAACCTCGTGTAAAGAAGGGGAAGACTCAATTATCAAAAGCTCGTGCAGTTTTATCCAAACTTTAAACATTACACAACACAATCTTCAAGTACGCACTCTCCACAATGGGCGTAAGCAAGGAATCTATCGGCACAATTTTATAGGAATTCGATTTCACGTAAAATTACGCATCCTCAGTCCTGAAATTTGCCAGCAAAACTTACGGGTGAAAAACTGAAAGGCTAAAGCAAGAGAAAGCAAAGAAACTCAAGACTAAAATGAATAAATCAGAACACAAGCTCAGAAATCTAAAAATCTTAATACTTCCTGACACCAAAAACACATGTTGCGACAAATAAAAACTGGGACTAACAAAATTAGAAAAAACGTTATCTCAAATGAATTATATCACTAGAACTACGAAACTAATTTGTTGACGGCAATGGTTAAAACCACTCCGGCCTTTTAAAACAACTCTCTCTGTAAAATGATTAGGAACGTAGGAAGAACGCGTGAGTAATTCTGCATTCCGGTGGCAGCAAATCTCTGGGTAAACATTTAAACGCTGCGATGAGTTAGCCTTAAACGCTGCGATAGGTATAAATACGCTGGTGTGAAGTTAGGCACTGGGCGTTGGGTAAAGTTGGACCGTGTCAGAACGCAAAAAACATAGCATGAATTATTTCACATACATGGGTGAGGACACTAGCGTACGGAGTGGTGACACTGTGCCATGGCCCCACCTCAGACCCTAAAAATAAAACAAATTATAAACAGTATTCGGCAGTGGCGTAACTAAGGGGGCAAGGACCTCAATTTAAAATAACTGATTTTGTTTTCTGGTCACTGATGTAAGCACTACGCAAATTTTTCTACGACTGCTGTACGTTTCCTCTGCGCTTGCTTTTCATTTTACGATTTCATTCTTTCACTGACAAAATTGCTTCACACATGGCTGTTAAGTAACTTAACACAGGTAAAAATGAACACCAGAAAAAGACTTTGGCTAACATGAGATTTGAGCCTACAAACTTCAATAAGCTTCTTCGATAAGCGATACATGTC
>Ga0210059_1002993_pt1 | contig 26824 bp, 14 predicted proteins | sample Ectturendosymbi2_FD_188042 | JGI IMG/M metagenome (GOLD analysis project Ga0210059, IMG submission 188042) | Ecteinascidia turbinata endosymbiont from Florida, USA - Sample 2 (SPAdes) (version 2) | ecosystem: Host-associated > Tunicates > Ascidians > Unclassified | place: Key West, Florida... | reverse complement strand
CCCGCGCCCGCCCCGCACCCGCAGCAACCAAGTACAACCCGCACCCGCCCCGCAGCAAGTTCAACCCGCACCCGCACGCAAAGCAGTGCGGGTTCCCGCACCCGCTCCGCAAATGCGGGTATTCGCAACCCGCGCGGGTTAACCCGCCCCGCGCAGGACTCTACCACCTTGTTATATACTGTGTGAAAAGAAGCCTGCATATGCGTAGTTTGATCAAGCTATTCACTCAGACACATTGGTCACATTCATAGTCTCTCACTTGCAACGGATTTTTCACACTTGCGGAAACATTGCTACAGATTCACTCGTGGTTCTTTTCATACAGTATAAAAATACGTGGCTTACCGCTATCAGGAGTGACTGACTGCCTCGGCTGCATTACCTGCCAAGGTGTCTGCGTTCAACAGCCACATGCGGCAAAACCAGTAATACCAATGGGGCTCAGCCGTTACAACATCAAATTCCAGGCGTAAACGTTAAAAATGCTAGCCACAACAGACGCAACTGTAATTCCTTTTCCAAACTATTTGTCAAAATAAGTACTCTTACCATCAATGAATCATACAACTTCTTTGAAGTCTAGAGGCTAATTTTGCTTTTTCACAAGAACTGCACAAATGAGCTTATCAGTTTCATCCTCTGGCAACGTAAATCATATCTGATAGTTAAAAAATATGATTCGCTTCACACTGGCTTCGAATAAGCTCGTTATTTCAACGCACTGCCATCAAAATAGGCTATAGATCTGAGCTACAGCTTTATCTGAAACTCTGTTCTGCTCAGTGGTCTCCATCCGAGCTCGCAAACACGTGCAATACAACTGATAGAACCGCCATTGTTTCGACAAAATACGCTTTACCATTTCACACAGAAAGAAACAAAGCCTTTCCTACGAGGCAGAAACGCATTAACTGATGATCTGAACCTAAGGCGGAAGGCAAACTTGCAAATAAAAATCTTGCAAAAATTAATGAAAAATAAAAAAACTAATGCTTACGATCATGAGTGCAATTTTGTTGTAAAATATGAGGGGGACAGCTTGGTGTGAAACCAATGTATTACGAACCTAAAGAGAAAAATGTGGGGGGCATGCCATATTATATCCCCACTGTCTGAAAAAGTGGGGGGACGCGTCCCCCGTGTCCCCCACCTAATTGCGTCCTTGCTTACAGTACCAAAAGCAATTTCAACAAGCCCTGCTCAGGTAAGCAGGGTGGCGCACCACCCCGGGCTTTTGTATTTTGTTGATTTTATATACTTAGAAAAATTTAGAAACCTTTGCTTCCATGACTTTTCCTGATTTTCGGAGACTAATGGAATGGTGCCAGAATTATTTTGCAAAATGTCCCTGAAAGCCTATATAGGGGTATAGAGGTACCATACCACCCATGGTTACCTGATATGTATTAAACTTTGGACACCTTACCAAGTCAACATTTCAATGCAATTTTAAGTGCAAAACCTATTTGGCCAGATATAACCACTCATACCTTATATGTAAAGAATCTTCCTACACCATGACTTTATATGAAAAAAATGGATCTAACACGTGCATGACGCTTTCTATGCACAAACAAAAAATCCCCTCTAAAAAGACTTTTTTGGTGGTACCCTGCATAAAATTTGTATAATATGTATGTTACCCTGCGCAGATAAAATTTTGTTGCAAAAGTTATTAACAATGGACATATGGAAGTAGAAAATAGTTTGGTATGGAAATACCGGATGTCACGTGTCCCGGGACCACATTAAGAAAAAGGAACGCATTACACCCTTCGTTACCTGACTTGTTAAGCATTTTCAAGCTTACCTGAGCAGGGTTAAATTTGTCGTGTTAACATCCAACATCAAAAAAACTTGAAAACATCAAATCTGATGTTATAGGTCATAACATCGAAAGTGGCATCTCTGGAACGTCTATTAACGCAACGTAACGTGAAGTCAACCTTTATTTGCTGCCATGTTATTGTTAGGCAATAAAGTCCAACAGTAGAAGAATCCGCTCCCAGGTTTGGCCACCTGCCTCTGCAGGCAAGCAAAGGAATGGATATGCGTGAACTGCAAGCTCACTACTGCATGTCACCAGAACAGTGAAAGCTGCTGACTTCAGGTTTTCCAGAAACTTTGCTTCTTAGTCCAAATTTCCAAGGGGGCAAATGCCCGTTTTTCCTCCCCTGCGGACGCCCGTGGATGTGACCAACCAACATGCGTTTTGGAAGTTCGTGGAGATTTTGTAACCTCGAAACACGTACAGTTGTTTATGTAGGTGTAGTGTTCTACTGTTCAAGCTCCCTTAGCAGATGGTATTCCACCTTCTTTACGTTAGAATCAACCATGGGCGTCGGAAAAGGGGGCCAAAGCCCCCTGGATTTTGAAATTTGACATTTTCCTCTCACATTTTTAGTAAAAAAGGTTGTTTTCGTAGTTTCGAGTGGTTAAAATGAAATTTTGCCACTTTTTGCCTCCCTGCAAAAATACTTGGTTTTCCCTGGATAATTCACTGTTGGACCCTCCCTGGAAAAATCCTTCTGACGTCCATGGAATCAACTATCAAGTTAATGACGTAACATAGGTATTTAGATTTTCCTTTGGTTTGTGAGATAAGAACGTTTTTTAATTCCGAGTTCATTCATGGTGCCAAAAGCGACAGCTTCAAATCCATCAGGAATTAAATCGGCCCTTCACACTTTCCTAATGAATTTACGCAACGTCCCAACAATGAATACTTGTACTGCAACTTGTGCAGAATTTGTGTCTTTTCGTTAATTCGGTTTTCGAATAAATGAAGAAAAAAACAAGAAACATTAAATTATTTAACAAATTATTGTTTAAGTTAATAAAGCCAATTGTTTTTAAATACTTTTTCGAATGAGCTCACTACATTTTCGAATGAGCTGAGTGAAGGCGATCGCCGATCCTTTAGAAGCAGCGGTGCCCACCTCAAACAGTATCACGCGATGTCGCTGTCGTGAGGAAGGTGTCTTCCATTGGAGCTAGCGCAGTAGAAGTAGCCTACTCGCAAGCAAGATTGAAACCAAGTCGTTTTCAGTTGGATGTTAGTGCCGGATTTTTAATGTTTTTCAGGCTACTCTTTTCCACCGTCTGTGATGAAAAGTTCTGGAACTGTTGTGCAAGCTGCAATCCATCTACATCAACGGATGACGTCAACGTTTCTTCCAACAGCCGTAAAATTTCATTACATATTCAACCTGCGTGATATGTCCAACGTATTTCAGGTGGCCTGTTCTTGAGCATGCCCATTCATTTAAACGTCTGTACTTTGATAACTTCGCGTGTTCTTTTGTTGTTACAATCGAGTTTACAAACCAAACCTACTCAATTTTTGGATGTGTGCTGCACGAGCAACGCCTTTCCCACACATACCATCCGCAACCAACTGTCACTATATGAAAAAAGTTCCAATCCTAAGCGTAATATTGCAACCGTGAACCGACCACATGACGTTCAGTGGTAAAGCTGAAAGCTGACAATGTGTTGGGTTTCAGGACAGCTCATGTAACATTTGTTTCACGTACCACAGTGAAATCTGCGTTAATGTCAGCTGTTCGCAAACTATCCTTTTTCTTTTCAGCTAGAAACATTGTAAAAAATCGATATTTTTTAGCCTTGTTTTTGCACCACTGGACAGCTATACGTTGGGATTGGGACCTTTAAACGGTTTTTGCCAATTAATTTTTTTAGCAGGTACAAGAATGCCGCTGCTGACAATGTATCATTTTAATTAAAGTGTTGCAGTAACAAAAGATAAATCACTACGCCTTACTCTCTTAGTAACGGTCTTGGAAGCTTTCTATTTTTAATCAGCCAAGATTTCATGATTTTGTATCTGAATTTGCGTCAAAACGGTTTCAACGCCTTCAATCCTTTACGGACCACAAAACCACAATTGTCTAGACTCTAGAGATTTGACTTGTTCAAACATCAGATTTTTGCAAACAAAGTGGCTTGTTGGCCATAACGTTTTGACCAAAAACGCTAGAAAGTCAACCAAGGGCTCTAAAGATGTGAATTTTAACCTGGTTTAAAATAAAAAAGTGAAAAAAATTGGCCTTTGGGGTTGGGACCCAGGTCCAATTGGCAGGGACCAAAAAGCATAAACCTACCCCTATTATGACGTCACCCACAACGCCTTAAGAACGACGTCTCACAGGGATCTCTCCTGGTACTCCTCTTCAACATCTACCTCTCTGACCTGCCAACCATCGTCTCCAGAAAGTATGCATATGCTGACGATCTAGCAATCATGCATGCTGATGGAAATTGGCAGGCAGTGGAAGGGGTGCTGAGCAAGGACATGGCAACCAATGGTTAATTCCTCCAGGCCTGGAAGCTAAAGCTCAGCACTACAAAAACAGTGTTGGCAGCCTTCCATCTTAACAACAAGGAAGCTAAACGTGAGCTTAAAGTCAACTACAATAATGAAATCCTGCCCTTCTGCCCCGAGCCCAAATACCTCGGAGTAACGTTGGACAGGTTGCTCACATATCGCCGACACCTTGAGTCACTTCACAAGAAGCTGACATCACGCATAGCGCTGTTTAGGCAGCCTGATGGCTCCGGTTGGGGTGGTGGAGCAAAAATGCTGCGAATAGCCACCCTTGCACTGGTGCATTCGACTGCGGAATACTGCGCTCCTGTCTGGTGCCGCAGTGCTCACACCCGCCTTATTAATCCCGCCATCAATGACGCCTTGCGAATTGTGACTGGGTGCCTGCGTCCCACACCAGCGGACAACGTCCCATCATCGCAGGCATCCAACCTGCTCAGCTTCGTCGCAATGGAGCCACACTGTCTCTAGCACGCCGTGCCATGAGGCCTGGACACCTTCCACTCAGCGCTCATCTGTCCATCAAGTGCAAGTGCACGGCGCCTCAAATCGAAACACCCATTTGTACCCGCCGCACAACAACTCATCAGTTCATCTGACAACAACAACATACGTGGGGCGCGCTAGGCGGATCACCAATGGAGTGGGGAGTGGGAGGATACCCTACAAGACTCCGCACTTTCATCTCCGACACCGGTACCCACCCCCTCGGAATGATCCTCCCAAGAAGAGCCTGGGTCCGACTAAACCGTCTCCGCACCGGTGTTGGACGTTTCCCCTCCTGTTTGTACAAATGGGTATGGCCTTCTCTGCGGCCTGTGAGTGTGGCGCAGAAGAACAAACCGTCGACCAGGTTGTCCTCCAATGTCTATTCCATTGACCTCCTCATGGACTGCACGGCCTGACGGTTCTGGACGATGAGACAGTAGATTGACTGCTCAACACCTGCCGCGAGATCTAGTGCGGCCAAGCAGTGGTTATTAAGAACTGACTCAAAAGAAGAAGAAAAACCCACAAAAAAATCATATCCAAATCAGTGATTTTGTCTGATAAATAGGTTATTTCACATGCTCTTACATTTTCGGTGCAGCCTTCACGAGAGTATCTAGCGTAGTTGGTTAATGAGCTGACTTCTCGTCGGATGTGATACAGATGTGATAACGCAATTTTCCGCATGTCTGCACGAGAATCTTTAAAGTTGTTTTACAGAACTGAACAAACAGTTGTTGATCATCAATCTGTTAAATTAGGCTACAATATTCCACACAGTACAAAAAAGTCGTTTTAAAAATGAGATAACGTGGGTGGGCTTTGTGGACAGTGCTAACACTTTATATCACCCTCTTGTCACACCCGCTTTTTCTTTTTTTCTCGATAGGTCACACGGCCAACAGCCCTAGAAGGTATTGAAATTCCTCACTGATTTCAGGTCTATTGGCTCCCACACCAAGGCGGGTCATGCCTGATCGGAGATGCAACCCTCTGTATGGGTCACTTTCCCGTGGGTCTAGCCAACAGAACTCGCCTGGCCAAATTTTCTTGAGACATTATATGGTCATGTGGCCTAACCATCGTATACGATTGTTTTAGATCAGGGGTCTGCAAACTTTTTTGTCAGAGGGCCACACAAACTATTGCACAACAGTTCGACGACCGGACATCTAAGGTAAAGTGATGGTTTCGGATATGTTACGTTCAACCAAATCAACAAATGTTCACCTTTCATTATTGACAAAATGGCTTCGCGGGCTCGATTTAGCCCGCGGGCCGTAGTTTGCAGATCCCTGTTTCAGAATCATAACCGTAGTTGGGAGCTCTCTATTCGGAGAAGTTACTTTGTTGCAACAAGGCTTTATGAATTAAAATCTGTCCACTTCATCGCGAAGTGCCGCGTCGTGAGCTCTTCGCAAAGATCGCATCTCTGTGGAGTGTAGTTAGCATTATTTAAGGTCGTTCAGACCTTCACAAAGATTCGTGACTATAGGTGAGGATTGGAACAAAGACCGATAATATAAAATTGAAAGATTTGTTGTGTTTCAAAGTTACCGTTTTGCGACAAAAGAACGATGAAGCTTACGCAGCACCGCGTTTGCTATACCAATTAATGCATCAATATCCTTGTTTCCGCCTTCACACATGGAGAATCCCGTTACGACTTACGAACCGGCTTATGACCAACAGCAGTCTTCACACATGCAGCAAGAACACCATTACCGACAACCACGGCAATCCGGCTTACTTAAACTGATTTTAAGTAAGCCGTAAGCCGTTCGAAACCGAGAAAATTCTGCTGGATACGGCCAGCGGAGCATATGTGAACACTGCTGTTGGCGATAATTCGGTTCGTAAGCCGTAACCGGATTCTGTGTGAAGCCACTTTTACGCTGCATTTTGCGCCAAAAACCTGCTCGAACTAACAACCTTTTTTAACATGTACTGGGCAATTGTTGCGTTTGTTGCACACGTTTTTTTTATGCCAATCATGCGAGGAAGATCTAACCTGGCGTTCGCGAAACACAGGGTTTGTTATTTGCAACACCTGAATGCGTCAAAAGTGCTGTCGATCTGGGAAGGCTATGGCTGCATGAATCGTCAAGAGTTTACGGCGATAAAATGGTGGAAGATAAAGATTCAACAACGTTTGAAAAAACTCTTTCTGACGCTTTAAAGCGCATTTTTGAAGTGAGTAAAATTGATCTTTAAGACGTATTTTTTTTCCTAACGCTTCACCAAACTGAAATATTATTTTTTCAGAAAAGGTCCATATTGGCAATTTGCTTTAAAATAGCGAGGTTTCGTTTCTTTCTGAAGAAAAGTAATTGTACGTTTCTGTCAGAATAAATAGAGTCCCAAAGTGGTCTTTTCTACTTGTCTGGTTGCACGATAAAGTTGTTGTTACGTGTTGCTATTAAAATCTGACAGGAGTGTTACTTTCTCAAGGATTATAGATTTGTTGTGAACTAGGGTGGAGAAGATTACCATGACAAGCTTCTTGCGAAGCCCAACATTTACTGTCACTTTGCTGAAGGCGTCGGAGAACCAAGGTGATGGTTTTTGATAGCTTTTTGTAAAAGAACGCAGCGATGTAAGCTGTTCATGCAGTAAATCCTTCCATAGCGTATGAAAAAGTTTTTATGAAAAAGTTATTTACTTTTTTAATGAAACACGGGTAAAACACATCTAACAGATGTACTTGCTGTAGTTTATTGTGAATGAATTTTTATGTGCAAATAAACTGGGTGCAATATAACGAAGTGGTGCAAACAAAATCAACAGTGATGTCGCTTACTCAAAGATATCAAGATGGCGATCTGAAAATGTGAAAAACATCTACAGTTTATAGCAAACCTTTTCCAAACCTAATGAAATTGTTTTATTAAATAAAGAAGCATTACATCATTGCGTTTTGCCAACACATGTACAAGGAGATACTGTAGTTTGTTTGATGGATGCACTCGTTTTTCTGATGAATGCTTTACTTTTTCATTTCCCTAACCTTAATGTATCGCAATCAGCAGCATGCTCAATGCGTTCAGACACTGAATTCTTCTATTTTAGCGTTTGTTATTAATATTGCATGACTGATCGTGTGGGGTTGAAAACCCAACCTGAGAAAAAAGTTCTACAAAGTGATTTTGACGGTGTTTGCAGGTACATGCCCGTACGGAAGTGGGACACATTGTATCAAACATTGATTGAGGCTTTGGAAAACCACAACGATGTTTTACCGGTGATGAACCTCGTCCTTTTCGAAGACGCCATTATGCACATGTGGGTACCAGAGAGTTATGTCTGTGGCTGTTTAATTGTTCTGGAAAAAAGTCTGATGCATTTTACGCAAGGATTCTTGCAAATGCTTCTTGAGAACATTTTTACCTTCACTTAAGCACGCCAATCACGGTTTGCAGACATGCAAATCTGCTGCAACCCCGGCCGCGACTAACACCAAAATCGAACATTTATTTGAACGATGAGCAAATCGTCACCCAGGGAGCATTTTTGGTCCGCGAGACCACAAATGACGGTCCGCACAGGTTTGCTAAAATTGGCCCGCAAAGCCAAAACCAATCCTTAGTTGGTGTCTGTCCAACTGAAAGGCTTTGACAGTGTTTTTGCTTTGCTATCGGTAACGCATGTACAAATGTACAAGGCACTGTTGCGTTTCTTAGCAGCAAGGCTAAACTATCTTTGGCTGTGATGCAAACGGCTTGTGTCAAGGGAGGTTTCAATTGCAAGGTGTTTTATGAAACTGGTAAACACACAGCAAACTCTCAAAAACAGCCCGGTATCAAGTCCGTTTTCCCGTGGGAAACCACCCCGTACCGAGTGTGTTTTAATTGTGAAATAGGATTCTAAAAATTAGCGTTTGATAAAATTGATTTCTCAATATTACATTTTTTTTCTTTGTTCCAATTAATAACCAGTTTAATCAAAGGCATGTCGTAAGCAAGAGCCGTTATTTTTTTATCCATTTTTAATTTACCATTTGATTTATCCATGAAATATTTAGTTTAAATATTTAACCAGAAGAGCTGTTTCGCTGCATGACTTTCCACCTAGTTGGAAGTATGCACGAAAACCCGATCTCTGCAGAAAATTTTGCGTTGTGAATGCTTGTAGGCTTGAATAAGCAGAAGAATGTAAGAACGAAATCTACCAATGACGCACTTTTCAAAAACCTTTTTTCTTAGCTATCACACTCTTCTTCTTGTACATGTTTACAATCTACTTCAGAGAACTGATCTATGTAAGTCTTTTTAGCTTTCACACACAGGTGAGTCAATCCGGTTACGGCACATGAGTCGACTGGAATCCTCTCTCTAACTTTTGCAATTACTTAAAGCACAATTTTAACAAAATGTTTTTAAAGTTTGTTTTCCCCTACAACATACAATATTCTTTGGAAATGAACCCTACAACTTATGAAACCTCCCGTACAGTAGGGATTCCCTCACCCTATAAAGGTCTAAAAATATCTACCGCATGAAAAATTCCGTTTTGTTCTATCGGAGTGTGAATGGACAACATCGGCCACGTACGCCCCAGCTCTGCATTCATTGCCTGTTTGTTTACGCAGATGCCGAATCAACAGAATTTTGGAGTCGCCGCGCGGTAATGCGTTGCTGGTCGGCGTCGGAGGGAGCGGGAAGCAAAGCCTGTCACGACTTGCTGCTTTCATTTCTGGTTTGGATGTTTTTCAACTGACCCTCAAAAAAGGTTATGGCATGCAAGACCTCAAGGTGAAATGCTTTGCGATTTTCTTGTATTTCATTGTTTTCTACAAATCGGATGTTGTGCAAGCTTACTTTTTTGCCATGCTGTATGCAAAATGCACGGACTTCCTAATGGAAATTCAATCATTGTTGTATAGAGGACACTGAGTTGCTTAAGAAACAAGCTTATTTAATCGGTATTGCTAACAATAATACCTTCCGGCAGACATTTTATATACAGTAGTCAACTACTTTCAGCAGCTAAATGGACCGCATCAGTTGATGTTCACAAAGCCACAAATTTATTTTAGCAATAGTGAATTTTTTGACCCGCTTTGCTGCAGTCGAACAGGCATCGTAGATCGCCTTGCACACAAAACAGCTTTGCTTTGTTGCTCAATAATACAGCACTATTCACGTGTTTGAATTTTTACCTATGTGCAGGAGTTCGTTTAGCAACAGAACATGAAATCTATGTCTGAACCTATTTTCTACGTTACACAGGCCGACCTTGCCAATCTTTACATCAGAAGTGGTGTGAAATGCATTGGAACGGTGTTTCTTATGACAGACGCTCACGTGACTGATGAGAAGTTTCTTGTTCTTATTAACGATCACTTGGCCACAGGTACAAACCGGTAAAATGTGTTTTTGCGTCTAGTGCACTTTTACGCAAGACAAAAGTATCAGTATCTCTGGTGGGACTCGATCCATAATGACCTTTCTGTGGGTTGAAGGGATCAAAACCTCTTTAATGTGATTAGTGGCAGGCCCGTAATCAGCTTGGGACACAAGGTGGGGCAAAGAGTTTTCTGACAGGGGCCCAAGTTTTTAAAACTATGTCCAACACACTTTTCCAGCGGGGAGAAAAATTTTCTAGGGGGCTTCACTCCGCCTGCACCCCCCCCCTAGTTACGGACCTAATTATTGGACGACTAGAGTTCGAGCTGTAGCAAAAGGTTGCAGACAGCTTTGCAGGGTGTGTGCCGTTTTTCTGTGTGCTTAACGCACAAAATATTAGACGACATCGTGATGGTTGTCGGTTTCAGGTCGCAAGAGAGCATCGCCTAAACCAGCTGTGTCCAACCCTCGGCCCAGTCGAAGGTTTTGTGAGACCCAGTTTACGTTTTCGCTGTAGTAAAAGTATCTTACATACTGACAACCAGTCCTTATTTTGATAATCTTGAATTTGACATTTTTGGTACAGGTGGTCCTCAGTGCCACTTTATCTCGTCTGTCACCGTTGCAGTTAGGATTCGAACGCATTTTGTGCATTAACGTAAGCTAAACTTAGTTTATTAAGATGAAAGTAAGCCATTAAAAGTGAGACCCTCATTAATACGTCATTCAATGTGCGGCCCTGGTTATGATAGTGACATATTTTTTGGCTCAGTAAGCAATTTGGGTTGGACATAGCTGGCCTAAACAGAAGTAGTCACAAGTGGAAAATCTTCGTGTATTGCATCACACAAAACGGAATAAGCAATAATATTATGCACTGAGATGTACATCTCATTATAAAGAATATATTAACCGGAGTACTATTCTTCAAGTGTGAATTATCGTGTGCTATGGAAATACGTAGCAGGCTTTTGTAGAAGTATAAATTTTTCAATCTTTAGTGCACGCTGAAAGACATAACTTCTCTTATGAATCCTGGAGTGATTCTGCACTATCATTATAATGGTAGACTAGATCTCCGCAAGCAAGTATAACATGCTGCAATCTCACGAATTTTTTTGTAAAATAATAGGTGAGATTTCGGATCTTTTTGGCGATGAGGAAGTGGAAGAAATCATTGCAGGAGTGAAAAATGAAGTCAGGGCTTCTGGGATGTTTGATTCTAAGGAAAATTGTTGGAACTTCTTTTTGGAGAGAGTTCGAAATCAGTTAAAGGTGTGTTGTTGCTTACATTTTACGCACGAGTCATTTGCATGTCAGTTTCAAATTGCTTTTGACTGTGAACTAGAAAGTCTTGTGAGGTTTGTGTCCAGTAGTTGTTATTCTAATGGTAACTTTTTAAGGGGTGATGTAAAATTAAGGTTTGCAAACAATCCACTCTCCACCGAACACACTTGTGCGTTAAGTTCCAAAACATACTTGGGAGTAGGTGTTTTTCAAGTTTTCTTAGATGATACTCTATGTCAGTGGTTCCCAAACTGTGGTACGCGTACCGCTAGCGGTACGCGAAGGCCTTCAAGATGGTACGTGAATAGACCTACTTTCTATTTTTCTTCCAAAACATATATTTACAGCTACAGTTTTCCTTATTGGGTTCTGTAATAAATTCCGAAATTTGTGTGTACTTTTCTTGTTGGTTTTTGAAAATGGCCATTGTAATTTCTCACAGACATTTTGTTCATGTCGCATTTGTGTCCATCCTGGTTTTCCAAATTTTGATCGAATGATATTTGGCACATTGACTTTTCCTGGAACAAGGTGTTACGTGGTGACAGTACGGGACCCACAAATAGTACGCGATCAGCAAAAGTTTGGGAATCACTGCTCTATGTTATAGCCATTTAGATTTTGAAAAGGGATACAAATGCGTACATCATAGGGGTATAGTACGCCTAACCCTTGGAATTTGAAGCAATATTTTATGCAATCGTTAAGCTGCTACGAATTTACTGAGTTACTGATAGCTACGATCGGACAACATCGCCTGAGGATAATCTCGGCGAAACACTCTGAGAGAGAACTATTTTGTAGGAAACACAATTTCCTTAGGTATTATATGGTATTTGACTTTGAAATTCTTTGACTTGTGTGAATTTGCTCGGGCAAACGCAATTGAAAACATGCGATCAACCTCTGTATGCATTTCTTTGGTATGGTTTGTCAGCAGTCGCCGTGACAAGCGTTGCAAATTGCGTGAAGTGCTCCTTTCCTCATCCTATGCACTCTACGTTCTAACGAACTACAATTGAATGCAAAACTGGAGTGCTCCTTAAAAGTTTTGCTTTCATCTCTCCTATAGGCATTTTTCACATGCACTTCAAGGGTCGTATTTCATTATCGATTTCTGTTGTAACTGATCATTTACACCAGGGGTTTCCAACCTTTTCACAATCTCGTACCGCTTAGGCACCCCGTATTGTCAACGCGTATCACTTCTTCCAGAACTCTTAGTTTCTTCAGAAGAATAATATACATTAAAATAACAACAATAGACCACAGCTGAATTTAATGAGATTAAAATAACAACAATAGACCACAGCTGAATTTAATGAGATAATATACATTAAAGTAACAACAATAGACCACAGCTGAATTTAATTTTCTTTTTATTTACCTTCCATCAATTGGTAGATGCGTGGCGTAAATTTGCTAACAGCGCATCGGAAGTCATAATGTTGTGACACAACAGGAACAGCAAACTACAGGAAACTTTGTTTATTTAGAAACAAAGCCCGAAAAGTAAACTAGAAAGCTGTGAATCAGGTTTCTGTGAAAAAATGGAAGTTACCTGCGTACCACCTGGAAGACCTTCGCATACTACTAGTGGCACGCGTACCACAGGCTGGGAACTCCAGACTTACACTTATAAAACTGGTTCGTAAGAATACGAGGTTTCTGTCATGAAAGTCCGGTTTATTCTTTTTCTGTGTTGAGCAGACCCGTCGTCAGCCCGCGTCGTATTACAGTAGCTGGGTTTTCGAAAAGGGCTCTTAAGAGCCACTTTTGGTGTTAAGAAAGCAGACTAAAGTTTACTAACCTTACGTATTGTCTTCTCAAAACGCTTATGCTGATGGGTGAGTTGTGGAACGCCGCAAAAATCAAGTTTTCAAAACCTAAGTTTCATCATGCTTGTAGGTATTGTCGATGATAATGTTTTTATTGTAGCTGATTTTGCTTTTATTAACATTGGAAAAATATCTTGTTTCAGATCGTTCTCTGCTTCTCTCCTGTTGGATCCACGCTTCGCGTTCGCGGACGAAAGTTCCCAGCCCTGGTAAACTGCTGCTCCATCGACTGGTTCCACCCTTGGCCTCACGAAGCGTTGGTCAGCGTCAGTCGGCGTTTTGTTTCTGACATCGAAGAGTTAGCAGCTGATGAATCGCAAGGTTTGTGGGAATGTTTTTTATTCCTGACACAGGGAAGGAATTTAGTTGGCGAAGCGTTATGCGAAACTAAGGTGGTCTGATTTTTGCCCAGATTTCTGTTTTTTAAATCACACCAGTTTGTCCAACCATGTTCCACGTTACATTCGTGAATAAATGCTAATGACAAAGAAAGGTCTTCATGACACTTCCACAAAATGTTCGACCACTTTTGCACGAATATCAAAATTGTAAGCGGTTTTCTCAGTATTTACCAAGGATAAACAAAGTTTTGCCCTATTTTGATCGATTTCGCTCGGCTTAAAAAAATTTGCTTCGCTATTTTTCAGCGACGGTAGGACCTGGCATCCCACGGAAGAAAGGTGTGAAAATGCGGAAGTTTTTTTTCAGCCTACGGTTTTAGAGTTTGACTTTAACTTTTTCTATTTCTGTTTTTTTACTGGGATAAACTTCTATTAATTTTGCTTAAAAATGTGAGAGCTGAGATGTCAAACCCCGGCTGTAGCTGCGCCTACGAAGTCTGTTGTTTGTTGAAATACGCAAGTATGACGCAGATTCGAAATGCTTTTTATGCAGTGAAAACTAGAACATAAAGCAGAAAATGCCACTTCGCGAATGCTTAAGTTCAGTATGGTGAAGTGCTCTCGCATATCAACTGTATTTAACTGTATTTTTCGCCGTTTTCCAAGGCGACAAAATTAAATTTTCCTATATGGTACAATGGTAAAAGATCTATTTGCAACGAAACCGCATCCACCATGCATTCAAAACGCAATATTTGTTCCTTTTCATTTCGCAAATTTAGCACAATTCTATCACGGCTTGCTGCCTTAGTTTCTGGTTAGGATCTTTTTCAATTGACCCTCGAAAAGGTTATGGCATGCACGACGGCAAGGTAAAATGCTTTGTGACGTTCTTGTATTTGATCGTTTTCTATAAATCGGATGTTGTGAGAAGCTATTTTTTGCAATACTGATCCCCACACAAAATGCACCGAATTCACAAAGGAAATTCGTACATTGCAGTAAGGGGAACAACTGAGTTGCTTAAAAAACAAACCTATTTGGTCGCAAATGTTGTTATTCCATTGTTTTTGTTTGATTTTTTTCTGTACCAAACCTTGATTCGAAGACATGTATATCTTCCATTCAGCGTCATATTTTTGCGTTGTCTGCAGCTGAACCTGACGGCGAACCCCAAGAGACAGTGATTGACAGCATTGCAAAGTTTATGGCGCACGCTCACGTCACAGTCAATGAATCAAGTGAACAATACAAAATGAATGATAGAAGGTGGGAATTCTTTCTTGTGCTAAAAGTGTGCATCAGTTTCTTCTTTTAATTTAATTTTGGTGACGGCAATTGGCTATAGGGAGAAGCCTGACAGTTGCTTTTTGCCTGGGCGGTTGAGGTGAACGCTTTGCCCAAGGAGCGCTACGGCAATTCACGCAGTGGCCATGGATCGAACACCCAACCTTCCATTTTATATGCGGATGCTCTTTCAGTGAGCTATTGCCACCCCTGCAGAGGCGTAACGAAGGGGGCAGGGGGGAACAATTCACCGGGCGCCGAATCACTATGGGGGCGCTGACTCACTACGGAGGCGCCGAACAGTCCCAGCAATGTCACAATTACTTTCTGCAATACAGTACATTTGCTTCCTAAAGACCTCAAATTCGAATATGGGGGCGCCAAACTTGGTTCTTCCCTCGGGCGCCATCTAATCTCATTACGCCCCTGCGTCCCTGTCAACTTTCCTTGACGGTGAAGACTCACTTATGCACGCTTAACTGAGGCTTGAGAAAGACCTATGGCAGGTACTGACAAGCTCTCCTGTTCAAAAGTATGCTTACGACTTGGTTGAGAGGTCAAACTATGAGCTTGTATTATTTTGGTCAATGATGTGCTTCAGTAATCCGGTTGTGACTTTGAAATATTCATTGTTTTTTTAAATAAAATGCAAAAAACAAGGATTCATACTCGAAAAATTCCCCCTCTCTGCATGACGGTTTAACGATCTTCACCCACACATTCAGCGAGTCTTGCAAGACATGACCTGATTTTCTATGTAACACGACTATTGTGACTTTCTTGAGTTTGTGTGTCAAATCAGTGTAATAAATCAAGCAGCATGCCGCTACGCAATCATTTCTCACTGTAAGGTCAGTTGCATAATGTTCTGTTGATTCACATAGCTGATCGTTGTAACCAATGTGGTTGGCATATTCCTCAAAAGTTTATGCAATTCTTGAACTGTGTTGTTTGGCCAAGTACACAGTGAAATCTGTAGCATAGCGCCCAGCGGAGTTTGCCCGGACCAGTAGTGGGATTTAAGGGTAGAGTGGGATTACGTAGTATATCCTACTGTACCCACCTCCTGCGTGTCTGTGGAAGAAAAGAGTTGTGCACAAATTTTGGCAAAGATGGCACATTACAAAGAGCACTCTGCTAAACTTGTATAATGTCGACCCCGCTGTTGATTTTCAGGCATAACTACACGACACCTAAAAGCTTCCTTGAGCAAATAGATTTGTACAAGCATCTAATTCACGACACGAGTGACGAACTCACGAAAAAAATGGAAAGACTTGAAAACGGGCTCCTTAAGCTGCAGAGCACCTCCGAACAGGTATGCTTGCTTTAGCATAAATTTTTAAACGTTGATTTGGAAGGTTTCAGCAGCAGGAAAATTCGGGTCGAATAGCCTCGAAATGCGTTTCATCTGTTTATGATGCGTGAGAATTTTGAAGCATTGAGTCCACACATGTTGTCACTCTATACTGATACGTGATACGACTTACCTGGCTTTTCATAATGCCTCATGCCTATGGCGAACCAGTGATGCAGTTACAGCTGCTATTTTGTTGTACAGTACTTTTCGTTTGTGTGTGCCAAAAGCAATCTAATCGTACGTTCATGTGGACGTTTTTTTTCAAAGGTGGATGATCTGAAAGCTAAGCTGGCATCGCAGGAAATCGAGTTAAAATCCAGAAGCGAAACGACGGAAAAATTGTTGGCCAACGTTGCTCGGCAGTCTGATAAAGTTGGAACTGAAAAAGAAGGGGCTGATGAGGAAGAAAAGAAGGTCGACTCGTGTTGAAATATACCTCGTTCTTGTTAATGCCGTCCAAAGTTGTTGTTAAGCTCAACTTGCGAGGTTGTGGCTTACCATGGCGCGGTTGTCTACAGAAATTTTTCAATGCTTGTCGAAGCTTTTGTTATGCATGTCCGAACTTCATAAACTTTAAATTTCTTAAACACGCAGTTCTAGAGATCTTCTTCTGAATCCGAATGATGTCGAATACCGCTTTCAGATCATCAGATGGCGAAACGAAGTCTGTGCATTGCTAGAAAGGACCAAATGAAGTTTTCTTTGAAACAAAACATAACAATAAATGACTGGATTGCCGTTGTACACAAATATTTCGAACCACCGCTATCATAAAATTGAAATAGCAAATATTTGGAGATGTTTGGCACCAAACTGGTAAACGACATTCACTACATTATGTAATTTTCCACTCTTTCAATTTCAGCGAAAAGGCCCGAATTAACTCGTCACGATTGAGGTATAGCAACAATACAGCGGAAACATTTTATACTTACAATATGTGGATGATTTTCCATGACCGATAAAAAATATCACAAAGCGAAGTAAAAACTAATAAAGAAGGCAACTAGTTCAAGCTATGTGTTTAAACCTTGGCGCCTCGATGGCTGACGATAGCAAACCGACACATGACCCAAAGGTTTTACCAAAAGTCTGCTTTCTTTACTTTGTTTAGCGCAAGGGAAACATGCGAAACAGTGATGAACGCGCCATAGCAATTAAAACGCACAGAAACTGTAAGAAGGACAAGTACTCAACCCTGCACTGTAACTGAGCTAAGAATGGAAAAGGACCCCTTTCACAATAAGCAGTCCGTCACTTCAGGGGCTCTGTCGAGTACTTGTGTCTCACCTTAAAAGCTTTGCTTTCAGTTTGAGGAATTTCAAGGGAAGCTGTGGCTGAGCTCTTTCGCTAATAATTGATTTGATATTTAAGGTCGCTGTCATCGCTGCCGACGTTGCCGAAAGACAGAAACAATGCGAAGAGGAGTTGATCAAAGCGGAGCCCGCTCTGGTTGCGGCAACCGAAGCTCTGAACACCTTAAACAGAAACAACTTGACGGAACTGAAGACTTTCGCTCAACCCCCTCCGGGTGTGGTCAATGTCGTTGCAGCGGTTATGTGTCTCTGCGCTCATGAAGGAAGGATTCCCAAAGAACGGGCCTGGAAGGATTGTCGGAAATTCATGGGCAGGGTATGTTTTCGCCATGACATGTGTTGTAACTGACACGCGTTTGCTAATTTGCTGCTAACGCTGAATTGTGTCACGTTTCTGTGACTTCCTCGGCCAACTGAATGAAAACCATGCGGTTGGTGACAGCAACGTGAAAGGTGTTAATGATATTGTCTAACAAAACATATTTGCATTTTATTGTTTGCCCTGCCAGGAGGACAAACCGACGGTTGATGCTATTTGAAGCTTGATCTTAATTTGCTTACATGTGCTACTTCACATTACTTTTAGGGAAGCTGATGTGGATCACTATTGGCATGTAATCGTATTCGTGTCAAGATGCTGGAATTTCAGAGTACGAAAATCCCGAAGTCTAACTACAGTAGCAAGAATGCTCACTGAACTATGACCAATGACGTTCATTTGACGAAAGAATCTGAAGATTAATTTTTGCTTATACAGTTGTTGTTGCTTTGAATAAGCTTTCGTATAATTCACATGACTTAATATACTTAATGTGATTGCGCAAATTTACGAAGTCACCTGGAATATACGCTAACATGGTCTTCGGTGTTACTTCGCCAAGTTATCCGATACGATCAACAATCGTTCAGATGCGTCACCACTGTGCAGTTTGCATGTTGCTCCAGCACGATATCACTTACCTCAAAGCGAACTGCGGCAGTGTTACCTCCGTCCGATTTGCAAACAAGACCACTGATTAAATTCCAGATGACTGAGATCGTTACAACGGAACACTAGTGAAAATTTAGTTTTTATGGCACTTAGTAAATATCGCTACAGGTGGAACAGTTTCTGGATTCCCTCATCAACTACGACAAAGAGCACATTCACGAAAACTGTTTGAGAGCTGCTCGCCAATACATGGCAGACAAGGACTTCAACCCGGATGAAGTGAGAAAAATATCCTTCGCCGCTGCCGGCTTGTGTGCGTGGTCGATCAACATCGTAAAATGGTATGTGAACTATCAGGTTGAATTTTTCGTATGTACTTTCCGTTTTGAAAATTTGGTCGGTGTCACGACAAGGAACAATGGTGGTTTCACTCAGACTACATTCACGCCTCTTTATTTTGATGTTGGAATGACTCAGGGCAAAGCTACGTGGTTTACTATCTGGTTGTGAATAGTTTTGAATTTCTGAATCTACTGCTTTAGTCTTAGTGTTACACCAGTGGCGTAACTGACGGGGCGACAAGGGGGCGAGCCGTCCACCCTGGCAAGCTAAATGTAAATCCTGGGCCCCCTTCAGTTGACATTTTGATCTTTAGTATTCTTTAATTTGTTGATTTTTTGCGTTTTTCGTTTTTTTTCACGTTTTTATCTAGTACGGACATCCACGACATCCAGAGATTCACTATCATTTCTTAACATTTTTCCGAGTTTTGCCTAGTGCCCCCCCCACGATGACCAGCGGGCCCCTTCAGCTGAACTTTTCTCCCCCTGGATCAAACCTCTAGATACGCCACCGTGTCACACTGGGTATAGAGCACGCGTCTCTGAAAGTAGTAGCGTGAGTTTTATTTCTGGTCGGATCAAACAGAAAACTTGCGAGTTACAACGGTACTTGACAACTATCCAGCCTCGTGCGCAGCGTTCATGGATGGAAATCTTCACACGCGGTGCAGCCACTGACTTGTCACTGTTGCAGCATTCACCACGAAAGTGGCCCCTGGCGCAGAGTAAGGCGATGCGTGCCCGCATACCACTCGTGAACACACTACAGTAAAAGTATAAAGCGAGTTTATTGTAACTTTCTTTCTGCTTTAATTTTTTACTTCTGTTGAAGGTATGACCAGAATTTTCTACGGGCCTCAGGAATTAATAAACAATGTGGACTACTCCCAAAAAGGAGAATACCATGTGAGCTACCCTCGATTGCAAGATAACATTCACTTGGAGTGTTGAGACAGCACCCTAATACTGCCTTAAAAACTATTGTTTCCGGGAGATGTTGGATTGTTAGGTTTGTCTAACTTAAGGCAACTTGAACGGGTTAGTGGTCGATGATGAACGGCGCAGAGATGGACTCTTGGCCGGGTCTTGCCGAGACCTTATAAATATAGTGCTGCAGCCTTCTTGCCAGGCGCACGGTGTGCTGAAGAGCTACGGGGATATCCATTTAAGGCAGCAGTCTTGAAGTCAAAAGCGAGTCACATGATATCAGACCTTGTATAAAAAAACAGTCGTGGCGATACAAGATCGCCGTTGTCAAGTGACATAAAACTCTATATACATCATAAAATACATTGCTGATTTCGGCCTTCCTTTCATTTAAAAATCAAAAATCTTGTTGAGGTTCGGGACGCACTCCAAACCTTTCAAGAATGTTTAACCGTTTTGTAAAAATATAATGCGTTTCTTCCAATGAATGAAACACTTTAAACTTTTCCTTGAGGAATAAAGGTACTAGGTATAAATGAGATAAAACACTTCACTGTATAAGCTGTCAAGTTAGCTATTGCAGGATGTTTGATCAAAATGGTTTCTGGGTTTCGCCATAGCACCGTTCCTAGACTTCTACCTTTGATAAATTGTTCCTTGCCAACTCTACCGTTTCGTAAGTTGCGGCTACTGTGTTACCACAGTGAGTTAATTTGTTTGTTAGCGGTTGTGAACGTGGTACATGACACCGCATTGGTTGTTCGCGCAGAACATCGAAAACTTTTAATTCATACAGGAGGAAAACAGAAATTTCCATTTCTACTTAGCTTTTTGTTGTCAGGTACGAAGTTTACTGCGACGTCGAACCGAAACGTCAGGCGCTTGCTGCTGCCAACGCCGAGCTGGAGGCCGCTCAGTCAAAACTAAAAAATATAAGAAACAAGATTGCAAAGCTAGACAAAGAACTTGCTGAGCTGACGCAAAATTTCGAGGAAGCAACGGCCGAGAAAATAAAATGCAGCAACGAAGTTGCGACTACTGCAAAAACAATAACCCTTGCTAACAGGTGTGTGGCATCTTCTATTCTTGTCGGTAGCCATGTTAGTTACTTACTCCGAATGAGCAAAGGTGCGTACGTTGTTGGAAGTCGCTGAATCCTCTTGAATTGTGTTACGTTGTTTGAGTAAGCACTCATATTTTAAGTAATATGGCAGGTGAAAAGTAAAACAATTTTTTGTATTTAAGATTTATTTGTCATGCTTGCGCGTTGTGGTATAAGTGAAAGCTTGTCCAAAGGTGTTATGGTGATTCCATCATTGCAGAAGCCCTACCTACACTAAAACTTTCTGGATACCAATGCATACTATATACGAAATACATATTGTTAACTAAAACATTAAAAAAAAATTTAAGTATGAAAGACCGATATGTCAATTGCTAACTCTTAAATGACAATTGATGCTATTGCGTGGAAGTCTGTACAGTATGACTTGACCCTGCATGAACCACGAAAGTCAGAATGTCACTTCAGTATACTAAAATGTCAAAACTTTGTTTTCCATATTCTCTTATTTCATCTGGTGAAACAGAAAACATGGCACTTTCTGCTTTTTCGCAGGCTGGTGAAAGGATTGGAAAGTGAAAAAGTGCGATGGTCTGGATCCGTCGAATCTCTGCAAATCAAAAAGCAGACCCTAAGCGGCGACGTTCTGCTGACAGCGGCATTCGTGTCGTACTTGGGCTATTTCACCAAATCCTATCGCTACGAACTTCTGAACAAAGAATGGCTGCCTTTTCTGAAGAAGCAGAAAATTATGATTCCACTGACTGAGGGTATACTTATATTTTTATCTTTCGTGCAACACGTTCCATTTCGAAAGACAAGCTTTCCCTTTCACCAAGCAAACCTAACATTTAGGCAAATACTGAAGTGAGCGATTTAGCTAATGACATCATGCTGTATTCGAAGTTTGGTACTTAATTAAAAACCACAGCGAAGACAAGCTACTTATGAGATGTGCTCCCAGGTGTTGCGGTGCACCGATTGTCGTCAAACCACGTGATACGGTTCTCGGTACCACTGTCACGACAGGTTCAACAATGTTGCCGTTCTTTTCATCTCTTACATTTCGACATTTTTAATCTGTCGCGTTTCAGATCAGTTGCAAAAACATGATTAATTAATCGCAAAACATACACCAACCATAGACTGAAACGATGCATTCCATTCACCAGTTCACGGCAAGAAAAGCTACGCGAATAAAATGCATTCATAGCAGGCGCGTAGTGGAAAAATAATTTGAGTTCGAGATTTGCCAACTCGAATAAATAATTGGTTTTACGCGTTCACGACAATTTTTGCTCCAAGTTTTAAGAATTGCCGTCCAAAATTTTGGGCTATGCCCTTAACAAAAAGTAATTTAAAAGATGCTTATTGCTCATGCTACAATAGCTTAATCTCAGACTTCATATATTTAAGCATGTACTTTCCACGATGGTTGTAAGCAAGGAATCGATCAGCAAATTTTTAATAGGAAATCGATTTCAAGTAAAATTACGCATCCTCAGTCCTGAAAATTGCAAGCAAAGCTTACCGGTGAAAAGTTGAATGGCTGAAGTAACAGTGGAGAAAAAACAAACTCAAGACTACAATCAATATTGCGTAACACAAGCTCATAAATCATAACATCTTAACAAACTGACTGACGTCAAGAATGCTAGTGGCGACAAAAAAAAACTGTGACTCATGAAATAAGTTTTTACTCAAAAATTAAAAAGACGTTTACTCAAATAAATAAATGACTGAAACATCTAACTAGTTGATGCTAATATATGGGGCGCCGTTCGTAAAAATATATCTGACAGATTTAGCACAAAAACTGCTATCTCTGCGCATATTTAGCTATCTCTGTGCAGAGATAGCTATCTTTGCGCGCATTTAGCTATCTCTGCACAGAGATAGCTATCTTTGCGCGCATTTAGCTATCTCTGCGCGCACTTAGCTATCTCTGCACATATATAGCTAAATCTGCATGCATATCTAGCGCTGAAGAGTGTCAGAGGAAAACATGGTATCCTGTCTGATGAAAAACTTGGTGTTCTGTTTCAGTAATCCCGACAAAAGCTAGGCTACTGCAAGGCATGAATTCTTTGGCGTCATATAAAGCTAGGTGGTTTCAGGTCTAAATTATACTGGTTTGATAATAACATTGGTTTGTGCAGACGATGGTCTTCAGTAAACTTGTGGTGGTGGTCTCACTGTTAGTGCCATTTTTTGCTTAAAATTTAAAAGAGGATCTCGTCAAGTCTGACCATTGCAACTGTTCTCACCAAACGCAGCTCACCACCTCTCAGCACCTTCAGGTGCACAAAGTGAATGCTCTCACAGAAAGAGCACATTGAAAGAAAAGTGCTCGCTTGGAGATGAGCACCGTTTTGTAAAAAGAATAACGCTGTCATAGAAAAAGTGCATCGAAAGGAACTGCTCGGTTAGGCATTCTTGCATACGTTCGTACAAGGATGCATACGTTCGTACATGTAATAAGCTGCAATACCTACTTATTACTTAACATAACCAGCATTCCTGCACTGAAATGCAAAGTTAAGGTGCGAGATTTAAAGCAACTCAAGCTGCAAACATAAGGTGCAATGTGTCCTGTTTAAAGAAAAATTTGGTCTTCTCTTTTAGTGATTCTGGCAAAAGCTAGGTTACTGTATGCATCCTTCATTTCTTTGATTCTCAAAGCAGTAGGGTTTGCTGTGTTAATGCTACTAAAGTGATATGTGTTGCCAACGTTATTTTCGGGCAAGAACGCCTAACCGAGCAGTTCGTTTCGATGCACTTTTTCTATGACAGCGTTAGTTTCTTTACAAAAGGGTGCTCATCTCCAAGTGAGCACTTTGCTTTCAACGCGCTCTTTCTGTGAGAGAATTCTCTTTGTGCACCTGAAGGCGCTGAGAGGCAGTGAGCGGCGTCTGGTGAGAACAGTTGCAATGGTCAGACTTGACCAGAGCCTCTTCGAAACTTTAAGCAAAAAATGGCACGAACCCTGAGACCACCACCACAAGTTTACTGAAGCCCATCGTCTGCACAAACCAATGTTATTATCAAACCTGTAATTTAGACCTGAAACCACCTAGCTTTATATGACCCCAGGGAATTCATGCCTTGCAGTAGCCTAGCTTTTGTCTGGATTACTGAAACAGAACACCAAGTTTTTCTTCAGACAGGATACCATGTTTTCCTCTGACACGCTTCAGCGCTATATATGCATGCATATTTAGCCATATATGTGCAGGGATAGCTAAATGCGCGCAGAGATAGCTAAATGTGTGCAGAGATAGCTATCTATGCGCAGATATAACTTAAATGCGCGCAGAGATAGCTAAATGTGCTCAAAGATAGCTAAATGCGCAGTTAAGTCTCTGGGGTACGCATTTAAACTTGCCACGAGTTCGCTTTAAACGCTGCGGTGGGAGTACGCAAGCTGTGTTGAGAGAAAAGCTAGCGCACAAAGGGGAAGACAACATCGGATTGAGTCAAACAACACAAAGCATCATAATAATTATTTCACATGGGGGAGGATCATGTTCTGAATGTTGATTTGCGCGTCAATTAGGTGACATTCATGTATTTATAATCTCGTCGTTTCCGCAACGCAATGGCACAAAAGACAAGGTTCCCCAGGGACCGTATCTTGAAACTAGCGTGTTTGGTAATTTCTTTGCTGCATTCTTCGACCGATAAGTGACGGATATTGGCATAGGCGTACGGGAAGGCATTTTACTGGGGGAGCGGAAAAAATTTGCCCTGAAAATAACAATTTTACCTGAAAGTAACTTTCCTAGTTTAATCCGAATGGGCCTGAAACCTCTTATAAATCTGTTCTATACAGTTGAATTCGTTTATAACGGCTTCGTCTGTAACGTCAATTCGCCTATAACGTTACATTTTGTTCGGTCCCGATGGCATCTTTCACATGCATTTCAATTCGCTTGTAACGTCATTTCGGCAATAACGTTCTTTATGCAATCTCCTAGAGGTGGTCTTACAGGCAAATTATGTAGTTACCTTGCTTGTTAACTCACGGGGGTGATGTTCCTTGCATGTTGTGTTCTCCCAGACAAGAAACCTTGCGGTAATAGCCTTTACTGATGCAACTATATACGCGACATCGATGGCGCAACGCAAAGGTTAAAAGCGACGGTTCCGGATCGAAGGGTCTGACTCCCTGCACCTGCCTGTGTTATCGTTGCTGTGCGCTTGAACAAGACACTTAAAGACGCGCACGGCGCACTAAAAGGGGCCAAGAAATCTGCACTTCCGTGCGGCCCGCTTCTACTAAGATTACACCTCGGGAAATGAAACACGCACTTAAAATGCATGTGCCAGTGTGCCTATACGTATTGTATCGTATTCGTATACTCTGATTGTACCATATACACTACTATACGATGTTCCTATAAATGTAGCCTATAAAACACTTTCCAAGTACTTCATACAAGTATTGCCATTTGTAACACCGGTCCATATTACACAAACAGCCACCAGGGTTGGTCCCAATTACACACTGCATTCACGAAACTAACTTCAAAATTTCCTTTCCTTAGCCAGTCAGCTAAAATTTGATGTTAAGATCAATGCTGCAACAGATAACAGAAGAAGCTCTAAAAAAACACGAAAAACCTGGCATTAAAAATCGAGGACTTGGTCCTGAGCAAAGTCATTGTAACCAGTCACGACTTAGTCCAGATTACACACCACACTAGCCCAAATTATACGGATCACACCAAGTGAATATACACTGAATACACTGTATTGAAAATATTTTCACTGTTCAGGATTTTTGAGCAACTTGCGCTTGCCTTCGAAAACAGTTTTCCCGAAAAATTTTCACTGTAATGAATATATTTCTTACTATTCAAGATTTTTGAGCAACTCTGCACTTACCCTGAAAAACAGAGTTTGCCCTGAAAATTTTCACTGTATTCAATATACTTTTTACATCCAGGATTTTTGAGCAACTTGCGCTTGCCCTGAATTCGCTGTATTGGATATATATTTTCTACAGTGACGTGCGGTGAGGTTCGTGATTGGGGAGGCACTGTCTCTTTCAAAGCCAAATTTGCGAGTGTATGAAGTGAATGGAGTAGCTTAAATTCACCACTCAACTGGCTGCTTGCAGAATGACTACTGCTTATGCTTTCTATCCCATATCATAATTTGTTACACACATAAAGGCATAATGGCGATTCTAGATTTGAGAAAAGTAACATATAGGAGGACCAAACTGAAGTGACTTATCACCTACTTGTTTAACGGCTTTACTGAAAAGTTGAAACAGTCTTACAACTTATGCATACGTTCAGAATGCATGCAGTGATCCAATCGAGAATGCAGACCATCAGTACGATCGGCAGCTACAGGGAACTTCTATGGAATACGCAAAGAAAAGCACGACTGCGCGCAGTGCTGCAGATCACTAGTGCGCAACAACACGCACCAATTCACTTCATCCTCCCCCGCCTAAAATTAAAACGAAGCGGAGGTTCAACGCACTGGCGAATGAAGTACAAAACACGTTCGATACTAAGCACAAAAAGCGACCGACTCACTACAAGGATACGATGCGGCCACAACAAGCAATCAGAAGCAACACGGAGCACATTTGCACGACTATGTTCATCCGCAGACGTATCTTAAGGGTTCTCCCTTTTGTTACTAGAATATGACAGCCTCACACGGACAGCATCTCCGTGTGCTTCATTCGCCCCCAAACGCACATCCGCACTTGGAAGCTTGAATGAAGCAACTATGTCAACACGTCTGCACACAGCGCGGCAGGTTAACGCCGCGCACTGGTGCGCAGCAACACTAATCAATTTTCTTCACAAACTGACTAAATAGTACTGGCTGTTCGCCATGTAAAATAAGCAAACATGAATAAATGGAAACAGGAAGGACAACTAAACAAATATAGCAGCGGCTCGTCTGTCGTTACTCATATCATCAAA
>Ga0210059_1002992_pt1 | contig 26824 bp, 13 predicted proteins | sample Ectturendosymbi2_FD_188042 | JGI IMG/M metagenome (GOLD analysis project Ga0210059, IMG submission 188042) | Ecteinascidia turbinata endosymbiont from Florida, USA - Sample 2 (SPAdes) (version 2) | ecosystem: Host-associated > Tunicates > Ascidians > Unclassified | place: Key West, Florida... | reverse complement strand
TGTGAGTGACGTCATAAGTGGAGGACTTTTAGGCCACCTTGGCCCACTTTGCCTGGCCCTGGGCGCCAACCGTTAGGTGGTAGTATTTCGCTCAAGTTTTTACTGGAAACTAGGCTACAATCCGAGTCTTTTGATACTTTGGATGACCTGCTGCGGTTTCGGGTTCAAAAGTTATGATGTAAGTTAGTAGAAATTTTTGACTAATTAGCTAATTAGATAATTAATTAATTTGTTTATTTTAAACCATAAGTTTTGAACCAGAAACGCTAGAAAGTCGATCAAAGGCTCAAAAGACTCGGTCTCGAGCCTAGTTTCCAATGAGAACTTCAGCGAAACACTTTGACCTAGCGGTTGGACCCTAGGCCAGGTAACATGAGCCAAAATGACCCTAAAACTACTTCACTTATGACGTCAGTCACAAAAAATCCACACCCCCCAACCAAAAAAATTTTTTTCGAGTGCAATCTACTAGACTAGCCGATCCGTTTGAGCTCTTGAACAGCTCTCTAGCACAATCGGTGGAGGAGCTAGGGCGTTGGTAAGGCAACTGAAAATTGCTGTTTTTTAGGCCGAAATCAAAGTACGAATATCACGTAGGCCGGCTCTCAACGTGTTAAGTATACAAACACTGAGAAATATTTTTTGAGCGATAAATACAAAGTTGTGTAATATTAGTTTTAAGTAAATAAAGCAATGCCCACTCTATTTCAACCTTTTTGTGTCAATATAGCAAAAAGATAGCTACCATTAGAGTCTGGTGTTGCAATTCTGTTTCAATGCAACCAACAGCTTTTTATGCTTGTAGTCTACATTAGTATACAAACACAAACATATTTTTTATTGAGTGACAAGCAAAAAGTTGTCTAATATTAGTTAGAAGTAAATAAAGTGGTGATGACTACAATTTCAAAGAAGCTTTTATGGAGCACACATCAAGGTCAGGCATATCAATTAAATGTGAATGAAAACTACAGATTTTTTTATACTTGTAATATACATAAGTATACAAACACGGAGATATAATTTAGTAAAGAGTTGCAAAATATGTATTTGAAGCTGTTTTTTTTCACTGAGACATTTAATTCATTTTTTGCTGAGAAATTGTCATCACAAACATTTTGGTCATTTGCCTCACAGTTGTATTAAAAGTCATCGTAACAGTGTTCATTAGCCTATATTTTTAGACATCTGACTGAAATGACTTCATGTTTTTTTGGTCATTTCAAAAACATTACAGTCTATAACCAAAAAAAACAGATTTGAAGGAAGCCAATGATTGCTCTGAAATCAGCCCTTGTTTCATGCATTAGCTCACTTCACTTTGGTATATGTAGCTAGTACTCATACTCATGTTTCACTTTGGTAAACTTACCATGTATTTGTAGTATTTTTTAGAGAAATTGCCAGTTGGGAATATTATTATTTACTTTGTAATGGAAGTTACTCAGTACTTTAACTGGATATTTGTCTGAAAACAAGGAATCTGCAGGTGCAGAAGCTAAAATCTAATGGCAAACTTGGTTGCAGAAATATCATATGGCATTAATCCTGATTGAATCTTGATTGATGTTTGCCATTCCACCAACTTTAGAAACTGCCCAGCACCAAATTCGTTTTCTACTCTGAATTCATCCAGTGCCTAAAGTGTTAATGTCAGATACCAAAGAAGACAGATATTTGATACGTAGGTATCACAAACAATCAGGAGAGCTTGATTTTAACTTCACTACTTTTTCCTACTTAATGTTAGCAGTCAGTGAAAAAAATGCACACATTTTTTAACATTATTAAAACTGCCTAAAAAAGATTGGGAAGTGTTGTTTTCTACAATTTTTTTCAAGGTATGTTAGGAATCAATAAAATACATTAAATTCTGCATCTCATGCTTATACAGCTCAGTCCAACTTTGACAGGCAAAGCAATCACAATCTATGCAAGAGAACTGATGTATCCAAGGCAATTGCTATATAGTTTTAAGCCAAAAAATAGTTCGTGGTCAAATTTAAAATCAGGGTAAAGTAGCTTATAAGAACTTCATTTGCTTACATTTTGGTAATCTGTTAAGTCACTATGTACTGATGAAAATCAGTGGTGTATATGAGAAATTTGTCTTGGTCCATAAATGCTGATGGACAACATTGCATATTTGTGCAAAAACAAATCCAATTGATTTGACTGGCAATTCACCAGAGTGTGAGTGGATTTAACCATACTCATGGCATGCACATACACTCTGATCTAACAGTATTATGTATGTGTTGTATATTTTTCTTTGAATGTGTTTTCTGTTTTACGTAAGGCATTGTTGTCTTCTTTATAGTTGGATAAAGATATATTCATCTTTCATTATATACTTATTTGCAGTTTTATGTTGCCTTAATGTTCTTCTTTGCTTACACATTACTGATTTCTGATTAAATAACGTCATTTCACAAATGTGAACTGAACTGACTTTTGGCCATTACACAAACATATTTGTGTTTATAATGTAATAGCAGAGTTGCGCTGATTAAACTAAAAACGTTGTTTTGCAACTATGCTTTCAACACCATTTTTTCTTTTTGTGTTCTTTTTTATAGGGAAAAACCGTCACACCAGATAAACGAAAAGGCATGGTGTATGTTTACCAAGCAGATGATGCCCTCACACATTTATGCTGGAAAGACAGGACAACAGGCACTGTTGAAGATGATCTCATCATTTTTCCTGGTATGTATAAGAATTTTTTGTATTTTTTAAAAATTTGCTTGGTAATGTAGTGGGATGCATTCCTTAGAACTACTACCACTTGGTATGACTGCTCACTTGGTTTTCGTGGCAGTTTATTGGTGTTTTTGAATGGAGGTTAGCACATATTGTAACTCACATCAATTGTGGCACTGAAGTCTCAGTTCTTTATGCTGACATAAGGTGTCTCATTTATTTTCAAATACCATCATTAAATTTGCTTGCAATCAAGCTGTTTTTGTCAAGGAAAAAAGTGGTAGGATTCAAACACTGTTGAAATGTTAAAAATTTTATTGATAATGTGTTAGCTATCAGGTGGAGCTGTTAGTAGCAAACATCAATTTTTTGGTTCAATAATGTAAAGTCACCTTTTTAATTGTGATTCCAGATGCATGTCTCCTATATAATTGGATATTTAAAATTTGTACGTTTTTATTGACAGTTTTAGTATTATAACAACTTAAGTGCTGAAAGACTTTTACAGTGTTACTGTTTCTCTTATGCCAATGACTAGTGGAGATAAATGCAAAGTGAAAAAGCAAAATGATTTGTTGCTATTTCATGCAAAAAACATATTTCAAGTATAATAAAGCAGCAGAAACTGCAAAAGTTGCTTGTCATATGATGTGGCCCTTTGCTTGCATGTTTTTGTGTGATATGCGTTGTAACCTGCAGTTTATGAGTTTAAATGTTTTAATTTTGAGCATTATGCAAGCCTTGTATAGCATGAAGTAGTCCTTCCCAATAACCTAAGCTTAAGAGCAATTTCCATGCAGATGACTGTGAACTGAAACAAGTTCCTCAGTGCACAACTGGGAGGGTATATTTGTTACGATTCAAATCTACAAACCGGAAAATGTTCTTTTGGATGCAGGCATGTATCAATGCTCAGATGTATTACTGTTTTTGTAACTGATTTCATGTTGAGATAAATGCAATTTTCACACCATTAGTTTGTGTTGTACTGACCAAGTGGTACAGTGGGCTGAGTATGTATCAATGAAGAGGGTAGGTTGGGTTCAATTCCAGGCTGTGCCATGCCAAAGATTTGAAATGGTGCTGGCAACTTGTTCAGTCTCATGCTTGGCTTTACTGGCTGGGTGCAAAGAACATGCATGCTTCTGCAACTGACTTTTCCACCAATACAACATTCACTACAAAAACAATAATGTGGACCCCAGTGCAAGCAAGCCAGGGTTCCCACACATTTTCAAAAACTCTTTTCCTTACTTTTTCAATGCTTTTTCAATACTAAATCAAAAGACTTTAATACCATCATTTAGCTTCATTTTTTGAAAATTTTGCTATGGAACACAATGCAAAAACATCTGCAGAATTGTCATGAGTGGTGAAGAACAAAATTTGAATAAGCAAATGGTTGAATTTGTAACTTCCATACTTTGTCAATAATTGATGTACATTTTGGCCAAATGCAATACTTTTTCAAGGTCTTAAACTGATTGCACAATTCAATACTTTTTCATTACTGCGTGGGTACCCTGGCAAGCATACAAGGGTGCTATTTACCACTCATGACATTATATGAGTACAAAGAGTATGAACGAAGCTTATTTTTGTGCAGATCTATTGCAAACTGAACGAAGCTTATTTTTGTGCAGATCTATTGCAAATTAGTTATCCTTGCTAACTAACTTTTATCTCATTCCTCATTACCTTTACAATAAACTCAAAATGCAGGAACCAAAAACTGACAAGGATGAGGAATATTGTAAAAAAGTGAATGATGCTTTGAACAACCCATCCCAGTCCAGCCAAGGTCAGTCAGCAGTTCCAGATATGGCTGGCATGGAAGCCCTTGCTCCGGGAGGCAATTTACAGGTATGCATTAAAAACTATGCAATTCTAAATATCAGTAGATTTTCCAAGGTCACCTCACTGTAATGTTTACTTTATGTGAATGTAACAGTTTGTTAGTCAGGGTTCTAAAAATCAGTGCAACAAGGACAGTCATGAGTTAGCTGGAATCTCAACGGCCATTGTGGGGAGTGCAAGGTGCATTTTTAAAACAGAAAAATGTTGTTTGAGACATAACATAGAAAACAGTGTATGTGTTGCTTTGTTTGATAAAGTGGGAAGTTTCAGTGTGAAGATTACTTATGTAATTAAAATTTGAAACAAGGAAGTTGGTATTTGGGCTGTAGTTGTGTGCATTTGCTAGTATTTTGGTGGTTTACAAATATTTCTGTGATAATTGTAAACTCAGTTCAGATCGTTTCATCTTCAATTGTTGACACAAAATCACTTACCAAAGTAATTGGTCAGTAGCGTACTTCATGAGATAATAAACGTAATTTGGAGGATCAATCAGGAGAAACTTGAATAATTCAGGACCACTGGCCATATTGCAAAGTTGCAGTAGTTTTTGTACAAAGACTGCCCCAACCTAGAATTGTGTTAACAGCAAGAATGCCATTTTTGGTGATACAAATTTTTGGAAATGCCATTCAAACTCATCATACAAAACTTGCAATGTAGCTGGGTACTATTTCAAAGATTGTGGTCCAACTTGTTGGTACCAACAACTTTGTAGCTGTAAAACACAACCTACAACATGACTGCATGGGGCCTTTGATAAAAATCTGTGCAGCTGTGCACATGTAATTTTAAATATATATACAATAGACCATGACTGAACATAGGTTGAATTCCTGTTGTATACTAAATATTTATTCCACTGTGGCAAACAAACTTAATGTAGAAAGATTGATCGATGATTGGATTAATAGGGCAGCAGTTTGCATAAATACTTCCAGGTAATAGTGTACTTTCAGCTTTTCATGATGCCAGTTTAATCTGTTGTGAACATATTCTAAAAGTTTTATAAAAAGTTATGAGTGATTGAATAATTGTAAGTCACCTGTAAAATTTACATTAGTGTGAGAAGCCACTTTGGGATATTTTAACTGATATTGTTTTAGCAATTTAAGCAGGTTTGATGTCATGTTTTGTGACATTCTGGGTTTCGCATGCTCGGTAGAAATTTCAAACTTCGTGCCTATCTATCAAAACCATGCTTTGCCTAGCATTTTAAGCTATCACATTGCAGTCTAAAAAGTTTGAAAGCTTTGCTAATATTCAAGAACCACACCACTATGCATATTAACCATGTGTTTGCATTCGCAACCAATCACGTAACTCCTTAGCAGTGTGACACCATAAGAAAGTTTATCCTTGACCTTTCAATGTAGCCACATGAGCTCAGGAGAACTGCAAAAGGTCGTTATCTATGCTGTGTAAAAGAACTCAGAGTCTCATATTTGTAACTCCTGTTTTTAATGGTGAATTGTTTGTTTGTTTTGATTAAAATTATAGATTGTTGTCATGTTAATACAGACCTGCACAACTCAGAAAGCTTGAAGGGCCAAATTATAAACATAGCAGGCCACAAAAGTCTATCTCATTTCAATGTAGAGATTTCATTCTAGTACGGAAGAAATTAGAGAAAAACAATAGGATTACTTATTTGAGGTTGCATTTTTGTAGCTGATTCCACAATTGAGAAACCTGTTGCAGGCTGCAAGAAGAGCTTTTGTGGGCTGCATGCAGCCCACAGGCCATATGTTGTGCAGGCCTGTGTTAATGATTCATAACTACAGTATAGAACTACTGTAAAGTGCTATTTTTCACAGTACCTTAATAGTGTGGAGCGCCAAGCTTTGAATTCAGTATTGGTTTAGCAAGAGTTAGATTTTGGCATGTCATTGTGGTACTTCACAACTGTTGCACTTTTCTATGCTTCATGATGGATGAATTTCTGCAACAACCCTGTCATTGTGAATGTTTATTTTGTTTAGGAACTTTTCAGCAACCTCGACCAGCAACAGCTTTATCAGTTAATGACTGGTGGTGCAGGATTGGGAAGCTTGCTGGGCCAAGGTGCTGTTTGATCTTTGCCTTTGAAGTGTGCAGTAATATGGTAGGATGTGTTCCTTCATCCTATACGACTTTATGTTGTGAGCCTGAAGCCATTGTGAATTTTAGCACACAAGCAACAATATTGATCAGTTGGAAATTTTGCAGCAACAATTCAGTCACCACCCTAATGCCTATTAAGTTGAGACATCCTGTTACTGTCTTATTCAAGTAGACCTTTTCTGTCAGTTGTTCCATTCTTTAGAGAAGGGCTTGTGTTAATGTTATAATGAGAACCCAGTGTTGGCTCCTTTTGGCAGGTGGCATTTTTTTCTGGGGTCACTGGTGCCTTATGGTGATTTTATTGTCAGAAACGTGCGTTAATCGTGTTGTTTTGTGCTCATGTGCCACTGTTTCAACACTCAGTCAGCAAATGAAAAAAAGTTTGATAAGGTTGTCCTTTTTTCCATGACATAAAGCACCAGGATTTCATAATGTTTAGCAAGGTACTAGAGTTGGAAAACTTGCCACGTGCAGCATTCCACTTAAGCTTGTTCTTTATCTGTGACCTGTTGAACTTGACCGGTTGGTTGCGTCTGGCCTTGTCCTATAATGTTAAAGTCTCGTGAACTTGGTTCAAGTCAATGACTGATGTTTGCACTTTACTTTGGTGAGTTCATTTTCGTTGGATTCATCTGAGGCTCCAGGTGATGATATAACATACATCAGATCATCATCATAGTTGCTTGTTGTTGCGTTGTTCCACTTCCTGACAATAAAACAGTTGTGACAGGTGCTAATGTGAGCACCAGTTGAGTTCAAGTGTGGTTAACAGATACTGGTGTATTTTCAGGCTATTTTTAAAATTGTACAGTATTTTTCTCCACGAATAAACTTACCTGGTTAAAATGAACGTTACAGGAAGAATTCAGAAACTTCTTGCCCATGTAAAAATGTGCGACATCAAAAAACTTCTCTGCTGCTTGTGAGCAAGAAATATGATCACTGATGTCGAATGTGCTTGAAAAATCATGAAAATTTATTTATTTGATCTGAACATAGTGGTTCTTGTTATGTTTTTTCTGTATGTTTTTTCCAAAGCTGTATTAATTATTTTAATTTTTGTGGTTGCATACAAAGTAAAACAATGTGTTTAGTGCAAGGGTGCAAACTTTTATGTGAATGTTAGTAGCATGCAGCAGAACTTTTTTGTAGATCACACACATAAGCTTTGCCATACAGCCTTTATATGCATAAAGTATAAAATGTAGAAAAAAGTTCATGCACTCCAAGTTGTTGGTCACACAGCACGAGTGCCCAACGTATTTTTGCACCCATGGTTTAATACACTGTTCTGAAACCATTTCTTAAGATGTGTATTTGAAAGCAACTTATATGTCGTTGGTGATGGTTCTCCAGAAATCACAGTTTAACAAGGAAATACGAGGTATGTGGGCAGAGACAGACCCAGTAGGGTGGAGTGAATTTTCAAAATAGTGTAATTCAAACTTTGGGGTGGTCTAAAAAGTTGGAAACATGGTCGAAACTAACTTTAAAATTAACATTAGGTGCTTGCTACCTCACCCTCGGGATCATGTGGTGCTCAAATTTCATGAATTCATCATAACTCAACTTCCAGGTGAGATAGAAAACTGATTTTGGGCTCAAAAGATGTAGAAGGCACAAGTTTCTATGAGTGATATGAGAAAAATTTTTGCTTCGTTCTGTACCAGTTCTGTGGCAACAGCATCAGCTGATTGTCGTGTATGCCGATTTGGTTCAGATAGAACATGACAAATCACATCCTCAGTAGTTGGTAACTTCTTTGGTGGAAATATTTTTGTACAGGCAAACAAAGGGATATCATGCAATACTATAGTATTAGTGCCTTTTCCTCTGGTCAACATGTTGATGAAGCAAGCTATGTCTACAAGTAGACATCACATATAATCTAAAAATAGACAAAAACAATATTGAAATACATGGTAACTTTACAGTAACATGCTTGATGTTTACTAACTAACTGTCAAAACTATTTTTCAATATTTCTGTTTCTAAGATGTAGTAGTAGTAATCCAGTTTTTATCCGATCCTGTCCCCGTCAATGAGGGTGGCAGGATGTACCACACTTTCATAAGGATTTTTTGAGGCAGAAATTTTTACAGCCAATCGCCCTTCCTAACACCAACCTGTATCACAGATCAGGAAAGTGGCCCATTCGTTGCCTTTTACAACAGGATGGCCGCTCTGCTATTCTCAATCTGATAGAGCACAGTTGTATCTTGTATGCAATAAAATATCTAGTGGTTAAACTTTATTGATTAGAAGAATGTTCCTTTGAAAAAAGTCAAAATTTTGAAATCGCAATTTGAATGTAACTTCAAAATGAACTAGTTTATTCATTATCTTTGCAATTTATGGGAAAATGGTGTAAAAAACAGTTTTTCAGTAATAACTTTTTTTAGAATGAAGTAAGACAAAATTTTTCTCTTATCACTAAGAGAAACTTGTGTCTTCCGCATCTTTTGAGCCCAAAATCAGTTTTCTATCTCGCCTAGACGTTGAGTTATGATGAATTCATGAAATTTGACCCCCGCATGACCCTGAGGGTGAGGTAGCAAGCAGGTTTTTGGGGTCAACCACCTAATATCAATTTTCAAGTTAGTTTCGGCCATGTTTCCAACTTTTTAGACCGCCCCAAAGTTGGAATTGCACAATTTTGAAAACTCACTCCACCCTTAGACCCAGGCCTGCACATTACCCCCATTCACTCCCTTTTCCTAGTCATTGCAAGCTTTATGACAATTGAACATTTGCTTCAGTTCCACATAGAATTCACTTCAACAGTTTTCAAATAACAGTTTTCAGTTTCACCAACAAGCACTATATGGTTGCTTGGTGGCAAAGAGTCTTCAAGAAGCAAAATAAGTGTTTCAATACATGCTACAAATGAACAATGGACATTTCATGCAGGGAAGGTTATAGCTACTACCTGTATCTCCTTCACACAAATAATTTTACTTTTAGAAAAAGCTGCGTAAAAATACTTCAGAATTAACAGATGCACACAAAGTGTTGTACAGCTTTTCTCAAAAACTCTGACAACGCATGAAAATACCCTTTCAGATGAGGCAGGTGAAGCAGGAATTGACAAAACCCATTGGGCCAACTTTGAAAGTATGGGTTGTATTGTTTGTTGCTCCTCCCAATAATTTGAAATATTAATCCCACCTAAATATTATTTTTGTGAAGCATTTCTATCACCTGAAAAATATGCAAAAACGTATTTTACCATACTGCATCTGCATAGTCATTAAGTTCAAGAGCATGATCAGATCCCAAGCCTGTTATAGAATTTTTGGATGGTTATCTCTCTACAACAGTTTTTTTAAAGGAAAATGTTAGGCACCTGGTATGGACCTGTAGGAACTCGATTTCTCTGATACTACGGACCTGCTTTTCAATTCTAGGGCCCCGAATCGGGTCCATAAAATACCTTGGAAAAACCTGCTCTTTAGTATAGTCTATCGCCGCTAATGTTATACATTTTGTATGAAGATATTCTGCTTGTTCTGACTAAAATTACCTACTGCAACGTACGCACAACAAACAATACTGAGAAAGCTCGCGGGCCGTAAAAATTCTATCCGCAGGCCACATGTAGCGCGGGCCTGTAGTTGGACCACACTGTTTTGGAACATAAGAACCTGTTAGTGGTCAAACGCGATGTTTTGCAAAAAAAATATCAGCCTGTCGCATACTAGCTACTGATTAGTCGGCTACCACATGATAGCGCATGCACGGCAAAAGCAGGAAGAATATCAGCAAATCCTGCTTGCTTTATAATGGACCATTGTCGGCGCTGAATGTGGTCCAATATTGCCATCAGGCACGCGGCAATTACGCGGTCACAATTTTTATCTACACACGGGGTGAAATAATCCGAAACGCGACCGCATCAGCCTGCTCACACTACTTCCGCAAACTGCTCGTGCAAATGCTTGCGCAAACTATTCCCCGTTAGGAGCATTATGAGTATTTGTATTCGTAGCAGTTTTAGCTTTGAATTGTCAACGCAATGTCTTGTTTTTATAAAGGTAGAGCGTCTTCACAGAGACGTAGCCAGCAAAGTTCAACCAGAACTGCGACGTCTGTGACAACGCCAAGAACTACAAGTACTGTTACACCAAGGTAGTTTTTTTAATTAAATCTTCTTACAGTAGTAACTAGCAATTGCTTCGTGGTTTGTTGCTGAAGTGGTTTTCAGGGGTAGGCAACCTACGGTACGCGTGGCAGACTTGCCACGCCAAGCAATTTCCAATTGCATGCAAACACTCAAATTTTACACAGGGTTGCGGGGGCGGAGCTAAAATGTCCGACCCCTAGCTTCCACAATTTTCCGACTCCGACCTCTCCAAAATCTCCGACTGCTTAACATGCCATGAATGAAGGTTGGCTGTCAACAGTGGCAAAGATACGAGCTAAAAATATTTTAGAAATTGGCACTTTGTTATGGTCGCTGGATACGTGAGTTAAGGCTTTGGATTAATCAATATATGTACATAAAATTCCTACTACAGCAACTCTGATAAAGCAATCGGTCGGAACCATCCACGGCACTGACAGTAATCTGCTCACTAAAACATAACTACCGCATTTGCTCTTACATCACCCGCTCCCGGCCGAACATTATCCTTTTAAAGTTACCGCATGAAACGCTCGTCTCCTCCCACCATTCCTCTCAGTTCTACTCCCCGGAAGCACGCTTGGAGGTTAGCGATAGCACATACACAAACGAATACAGTTACGGTACGCGACGCATGTTCGCTTGGGTATGCGTGCTCTTTCACGGTTATCCGTTATCACTCAGAACCATCTGGGCAATGTTGATTGAGCAATGACGCGTAAAGCGGTTGTGTGTAAGCACCAAGCAACGCGCACTGTTGCTTAAGAGAAAGCGTTCTTCATGTGATCCTGGGTTCTTCTCGCTGAAGGTAGCAAATTTTGTAACAACTAGCAATCAATGGAAATCGTGGTGCACAGCAAGAATTCTGTTTCAATAAACGTGCCGAAAGAAATTGTACCATTTCAACAGGCACGAGTTCGGACTCCTAACATAGGAATGCGATGTAAAAAATGATTCAGTTGGACTGTCGGAGTCGGATAAAAAATCCGACTCCAATTCTAGCGTTGTTAGGAATCCGACACCGCAACCCTGGTTTAACGCATCAATTTTGTTGTGATTCACACAGAAGGTAAACTCAGGAGTATATCGAGGTTAGACGGCGTCCGGGGCAAGAAACAAATTTGGTGTCCGCATGTTCGAACCTAAGATCTTTTAGGAGTAAATATACCGTGCTGAAGAAAGCTTGCGACATTGTTGGGACTTTTCGGCGCTCGGGGCGCTATGCCCCCTCTCCTCGCTGCGCCGCTGGGTATATTGACCTTGATTTGTATAAACATACGTACATTGTTGTTGGCAAACTCAATGATGTGAAACCTTCAGGCGGCACACAGTTAACAGAAGGTTCCCAACCCCTGTTAGGAAGCAGTGCTCCGGCTAGGGTTGCGAGAATTTTACTTGAACGAAAAAGCGAATTTCAGACCAAAGATTGTGGTATTTATTTAAATAAAGACAAACTGAATCAGAGAAACAATCCATGTGTTTGTTACCAAACAGATGTGTTGCGCAAACAATGAACTACCCAATAGTCCTCGGCAAATTGCACTACACGCCAATACGTAATGGTAATTTGTTTCAGCTCGACTGCGGCAAGAACTGCACAGCCTGCTGTACAGTTAAGCCAGCTTCAAGATATACTGTCTCAAATGGGAACCAAGCCAGAACCGAAAGAAAGTGGGTGATTTTTCTTGCAGTACTTATGAATGTAGCTTTTTCGTTAAAATTAATGCGTTGCTTACTTCCGTCGTACTTACCTGTGAATACAGCAGCTACGTTGTGTCCAGACAGTTGGTAGGAGGCTCACTGCGTAATATGTGCAAGATCCAGTGGCAATCAAGCACAAGGTATTTTCGTGCTCCAGTATAAGTCACAGCTGTAGAAAACATTTCAAACGTCGATGTACTTTCAAACTTTACCAGCGAAACTGTATTATCGAGTGAAGAATGAAGGTTCAGAGAAACGCATTATAAGGCAGTTGGGCATTTGCCCTACCGTCACATAATAATGCTAACATATCGCGATTTATCCTGGAAGGTTGCTAGTAATTGTTACAATATAAAATGAACTTAAACAATGATGCACGTGCTCTATTCCGGCAGGTTGGTATAAAACAAGTCTATTTCTTCATTTGAACCGACGAGCGGCAGCCCCCGTTAGTTTTGCCCATACCTAAGAAATCAACGTCGAAGTACCTCAAAACGTTGGTGTGGAGTGATGAGCAGTGGTAACAATTAGGCTACAGTAGAGTGGTATATAAAGGTTTAAACGTCGAGTTTAAGTTGTTGCGGATTTCGTGCCTGAATTTTTTACCGTACCGACAAAAAAGCGAAGAATCACTTGAAACTTGGTAAGTATTGCATTTTCTCCCTCTAACCAAGCATGTCAACGGCAGTTAGAGACTTACAGTTTAACTACAGTAACCACTTATTAGCATTAATTTTAAAAAATGCTTTGCCTGTCTTTCTGTTGTAGCTATCAATCTGGCTGATGCCATCACGCCAGAAGCCATGATTCCAATCCTCTCCGACCCAAAGGTACCTGCTGTGAAGGTAATTGACTCGAGTCCTACAGTGGTCATGAACGTAATTGTTTTTATAGGTCCAAGAACGGCTCAAAGCCTTTTTACCGCAAGGAGAGTCCTTTAATTCAACGGAGGAGGAACTTCGTTCGACAGCGCATTCTCCACACTTCCGGCAAGCCATAAGCTCTTTCGGTGCTGCTCTGGCTTCAGGCCAACTTGGTTCTTTGCTCGCCCAGTTTGGATTACCTGAAGCGGCACTAGCTGCCGCTAATAAAGGAGGTACAGTGTTATTGTTTGAACCGGCTTGATGTTGCCCCATTACTGTGCTTATTCTTCTTAAAGGTTCTCTGCAGATCCTTGAAATAGCTTCAAAGTGATATTAAGCAATGTCAAAACTAGAGCTCGACCTATAAGGCTTTTTTGAGCTGATACAGATGTTTTTCATTCTTCATTGCCGATAAGTGATGTCGATATTTTTGCATTACCCAAAACACTGTTGAAAGACCTTACAGTGCATTTTTTCGTTCAGCGTGTAGGCCACATAGAAGAAATAATTACACAAGTTACGGATGAAAGAGCAAGATTGTCATTTTTATAAGTTAGGAACACAAATAGGCAGTGTCTATTGTACCTCATGAGACAAAAGCACTGCTGGGGCTATTTTGCCTTTAGCCAAACACAACTTGTTGAAGTGATCACATGGCAAGCACGGAACACAATACCTGCTTAGTTGACCGTGATGTCTGTTACGGCTCAATCTGATGGACAAGTAGCGTCATGCTTTCAGTGCTGGCAAGCTGTTAGCAGACAAGCTGTGAACTGTAGGCTAAACCAGTGTTGCCAGATGGTTGTCACCTGAATATGCTAAATCAGTGGTTCTTGACCGGGGAGGCGTGCCTCCCCAGGGGGGGTCAATAGGTTTCAAGGGGGACGAGAGCCCTTAAGCGCTCTGTAACATGGAAAGTTTGATAAAGAAATTAACCAATGAATGCATTTGCTTACACAGTTTATTTATATATTCAAGGCGGCAACGTGTTGTCATGCAACTTCGTTGATGCATGTAACTCTATCTCGCTGATAAATTGCAAACTGATTTCTCAGCCCGGAGTTTGAAATTACTATTGTTTATACACCTCTTCATCACCAAATCATATCAATGACGAGGTAAATAAACGCAATCCTGAAAAGAGTGTCTCAGTATGGGGATCAAAGCCTTATGCCCTCAACAGGCAATCAATATTCTGAACAGTCATATGTAATATTTATTGTGCTGAAGAAATGTTAGCTAATTGCAGTAAAGTTCCAAAAGCAAATTGCTATTCCTGCCACTACGTGTGGAAGGTGTTGTTCAGCGTCTACGTCTTCAATTTTTTTTTTATATACGTTCTTAACTTATTCTTCTTACACAATCATCCTAATAGCTAATATTTTTTCTTATCTGGCATAGATGGGTGCGTTTATGTTGGTCCAGGGTTTTTTTAAGGCGTTTTAGGGACCCGATTCGGGTCCCTAGAATTTCAAATCGGGTCCCTAGCATCACAGAAAATTATCATCGGGTCCCTAGAATCAGAGAAATCGGGTACCTAATATTTTCCGTAAAAAAAAACCTGGTTAGTCACAGTCACAATCGCAATCAATCTGGAAAAGAAGTAAACGATGAGATTAAGATCTAAGATACTACATTGCCGGAAATAGGTCAAGTCTCGAGAAAGGAGAGGGTAAAGAGGCAATTCAATAAGTAGCATTTAGCTTAGCCTTCCACATTTAGCAATCTTCACTGTAATGTGTTGCACTGAAAATACAACAACGTACTTAAACGTTTACCGGTAGTCACATTATGAAAACCAAAAAATCACTCCAATTTAGACAGTTAAATGCGCCCTGAACACAGCATGCTAAGGACAAAATAGCAATATGGAACTGATTCAGACATTGATACCACAGGCTATATCATCAACTACCAAGGAATGTATATAAATGTAAATTTCCAATGACAAATGACTTACCATCTCAAGAAGAAAATCTTACGAAATCTAGGAGTGCCTTACTGGACTGCATTAGTGAATTATGTAGTGCAACAGATATTCCAGTTGCTACTGTTCATGAAAACTTCACTTCACAGCATCAAATTGGAGCATTAAAATTTGGCAGGATGCAACATGTGAAGTTCACTGCATGAAACAAATGGAAAATATGAAAACTTAAACAGTATGAAATCACAGCTACATTACGACCACACAACACATTGTAACTGCATTTACGTGGTTAATTATGTTCATGAACACTTCACAGATCAGGAGCGTAAACAGCGGGGGGGCATAATTCCCCGGGCGCCGAATCACTGCGGGTGCGTCGAAAAGTCCCAGCGATGTCACAAGTACTTTCTTCAATACAGCACATTTGCTACCGAAAGATCTCAGGTTCGATCATGGGGGCTCCAAACTTCTGCCCCGGGTGCAATCTAACCTTGTTACGCCACTGCAACAGATCCACAATTGTGAACGTCACATCATCAAGCAACCTTGAAACACGTAAAGTTACGGCATATCACAGCTGTACTACATATTGCCCCAAAACAATTCGCAGCTGCACAAAGTACTACTTCAAATGAAAACGTCACAGTATTCACAGCTGCGTTTAGATGCTACTTCCCATGAAAGCGTGACAACAAACGGGGCCGTGACCACTTCACAGTATCATATCTCATCATTTACAGCTATATTTTAAATGCTATAGCTGAAAAACACTACAGCAAGGGTGGCGAACCCGCGGCTCGCGAGTCGCATGCGGCTCTTACTTAATTACCAGAAGTCCCACTATATAACATGCATAACAATAAATGGCTTTTAAAGTTCTGTCATTGTCATATTGGTATGTGATACTGTATTTACATTGAATCCAGCTGAGCAAAAGGTTTGTGTGGGTGAGGAAGAGAGGGGTGATGTTCATGTGTGTCAATGTGTATGACGTAGCTCTTTGCCGTAACACAGTAAGAAATGTGGCACTTGGTCTCTGACTGGTTGGCCACTGCTGATTTACAACATCAGCAATTTGATGTTTAAAAAAGTAGGGTTGGTGACCTACCATTGTAATGGCAGGTTACCACTACATGTTCCTATTTTTTAAAAAATTTCTAACTCTACCCAAATTTGAATGAGCTTGTTTCAATGGTCCAAATTTGATTTGCGCTGTTAGAATTTACCCAGATGTTTATAATATATGCAAAGCTGAATGAACCTCTTCTAATTTACCCAGATGCTTCTAATTGTATCGACATTTGAATGAAGCTGTTTCAGTTACCCAGTTTGATTGTGGCTGTTGGAATTTATCCTAATATTTCTAATGTATCTAAATTTCAATGAAGCTGTTGTAAATTGTCTAAAGTTGATCTAGTCGGTTCGAATTCACCGAAATGCTTCCAATTTATAGAAATACAGTATTTCTGAATTTACCCAAGTTCGAATTAAAATGTTTGAATCTACCAAATTTGATTGAGGTTGTTAAAGTCTACACAAATGATTCTAATTTTACCCAAATGTGAATAAAGCTCTTCTTATTCACCCAGACGTTTCTAAATGTACTCCAATTTTAATAGAGTTTTTTTTATATAGCCCAAATTTAAATAAGGCTGTTATAAATTGCCGAAATTAGATTTGGGTGCTTGGTTCCACCTAAATTTGAATGAAGCTTTTCTAATTTGGCCAGATTTAATCGAGGCTGTTAAACCTTACCGAAATGTTTAAAAATTAGATTTTACCCAAAATTTTATTGAATTTTTCTAATTTGCCCAATTTTGATGAAGGCTGTTGGAACTACCAACTGCTTCCAGTATGCACAATTGTGAATGGAGCAGTCTTAATGTGACCAAATGTTGAAATTCTTTGTCCGAATAATCGCCGATTCTCCAACGTTGGCGAGGCGACCGCAGCCCCATGCCGTACGCTTATGGATATGGTACATCGGCAACATCACCATATCAGCCGATATATATCGGCATGCTGACGGATCGGTCGAGCTCTAGTCAAAACCAATTGTGCAAATGTGATAGGTTCTTTAGTTTGTCTTGGTGTGGAGGACTGCTGTTGAGCTAATATTCTTTGAAAAGAAAGAGTTGCTTCTTGCTTAGTAGGCAGTATTTATTTGTAAACGATTGAAACGTGACACATTTGGATCAACTGAGTGATGAACGAAGGGGTCAAATTTCAGCGAATAAACATCAAAATGTCATAAGGTGCTAAGTTATGAAAATGCTGTCTTCTCATTTTAAATTGGCGTAGATGGCTTCAGCTGATTATCTCTCAGTTTCGCGGGGTTGAAGATTTCTTCAAGTAATGTATAGTTCGCCTTCTGTCACGAACATTTCTTTCTCTTTTGTAAGTGGTTTTGTGGGGAAATTACGACGACTCAATCACTTTTGTTTGAATTTTGCGCGATATGATTTTGGGTTATGTGAACCGTGATTAAAGAGTTTCAGCAGCAAGCAGCGCATACTTCATAAGTTTTGCAACATACCGCGGCATTACTAGTGTCAGCGCCTACGTACCAAGCAGGTCTTTGCATCTGCGAAGATAATCCAATTCTGATTGAAGTATCTGCTCTCGTTCCTCATTGTTACCTCACAGTATATTAATGGGGTTATTACTTTCAGATGTTGAAGGATTTGCAAAAGCAATGCAAGAAGAGTCAGGCAAACCACCGTCCAAAGACGAAAATATGTCAGTGGATTGAGGTTTTTCTTCTCCAACATGTGACCAATGTAAAACGACGTCATCGATTAACAAAACTTACAAATAAAACAGTGATCGCAAGTGAAAACGTGAAAAACGTCTGCCTACTACAATCTGGCTACTGATGCATGGCAAGTCGTCACTTAATCGTCACCGTTCTCATGCAGACAATCATTTCGGACAAACTCTCAACTGAAACCAGTTTAAGCCGCTGAATCTGCCGAGATTACTGTGATTGTTAAGTTTCAGGAGGCATTTTGACATTTTCATGCTGCAGTCGCAATTGTTCAGGCAAGCAGCCAATTAGCTTCACTTGGCGCACCTGAAAGCGCTCTGGCCATTGAAACCAGTACCAAAGCCAGAAATATGATTTGACTGCATCTCAGAGACATAATTACGTTCAGGTCGTCAACGCTGGTGCAGGGCTTCCCCGTTTATAAGTTATTTGATGAGCCTACGTGTGATGTTTAGTGTTACAATGCAAAATTACATTTGCAGGTAATTTGGGAATTTCGTGGTGTAGTTCTCGGATATTTAAGGATTGCGGTGTAATTTGGTAAGCAGGCTTGGTGGTGACTTCTTGTTTCTCCTAAAAGCTTAGGTTCACTACAACGATACGGATGCGTTAATGAATGTGGCCCTCCAGCAACAAAAACCTGATAACGGGCCTGGTTGCTTTGGATAAAGGTCTTACGGTGTCCGGCATGCAGCACACCTCTATCTTTAGCATTTGGATGAGGCAAACATGTAAATAAAAGGTAATTAGTTGTACGCAGTGGATTTAATTTGCCAAGAACAAGGCCGGTGCTACGTGGTTTGGCCCCCCCAATGTACAGAAGTATGCATTTGATACATAATACTTACATGGGCGCAATTAGGTAGGGGACACAGGGGACGTGTCCCCCCACTTTTCAGACGGTGGGGACATAATATGCTATGTCTCCCGCACATTTTTCTCTTGGTTTTGTATTTGGAGAGGTTGCAAAAACAAAAGTGACGTTTGTCACGTTTCATATTAGATGCACCGCGAAGCCAAGCTGATGTTAAAACAGAGTTTGATGTGGCATCACTGATTCTGATATTTTTATAAGTTTTAGCTTCGGTAAAATGATTTTTATCATTTTGCAAGTTTCTAGCGACCGAGAAAGATTGTTAACTGCTTCTGTCCGACATTTCACCCTGTGTGGCATCAGGTACTGCAGTAGAATTTTCCTAATTCGTCACCTCAAGGGGATTAGAAAAAAGTGACGAATCAGGCGAAGTGACGAATTATGCAAACAGGTGAAAACTCTGTCATAGAAGCTCGTATACTTTATCATAGTAACTCGCATGCATACATATTGCTCTTGTTTGCAGTAAAATGCAAGTTTATGACGTTATGGTTGAATACAACAATTAATTCCTCTGCTCTCTCTGGACTCCTCCATTCAATCAAGCACCTTCTAAATCTTTAATAAACTTTTCCGAGTTGTCTCAATGGGGAGTCGGGTCGCGCTTCGCACCTTGTGTACAAATTCGATAAGCAAATTGCGAGGTGCAACAATTCTCAGATAAAGATCCTTGATTTTTTTTTAATTCCCACACGTACTAGCCACTTTGACATCTAAAGCGAAACTGCAAATGACGAATTAGACGAACAAAACGCTTCTCAGGGATAGAAAGAGGTGACGAATTAAGCAATTGACGAACAGAAATGTACACAAAAGATAGGGATTCTGCCGGGACCGACGAAAAGGTGACGAATTAGACGAGTTCTACTGTACTTGCATAACACCTGATGATACCTACGTCGTAGGCGAAATATATACTCTAATCCTTGCTGGGAAAGGATTCCTGTTGATAGACAGTGTGTGGTGTTAAAAGATTTTTATAGTATTGGTCAGTGGTGTAGGAGGCGGGGGTGCAAGCGCAAATCTGGGCAAAATGTGTGAAAACCTTCGCAAAATCGCTTTATGTGCTTTGATTTTACAAAAATGGCATCCGAAATCAAAGTGCAGACGTTTTTTTCATTTTTTTGGAAGTCATGTTTTTTTCGGGCAAGTTGGGAGAGATTTGGGCAAAAATGACGCTGATGTGCTTTGATTTGAAAAAATGTGCCCAAATGAAACGAAATGCCCAAATGAAACGAAATGTCTTTTTTGGATGTCATTTCGGGCAAGTTTGGACAAAATTCCTTCGCACCCCCAAAATTTGTCTTCTGCATCTATGCTTCGGAGTAGCGTTGGACAGGTCGCTCACGCATCGCCGACACCTTGAGTCACTTCGCAAGAAGCTGTCATCATGCCTCGCGCTCTTGGGGAGGCTTGCCAGCTCCGGTTGGGGTGCTGGAGCAGTGAAGCAACAACGTTGCGAGCAGCAACCCAATCCCTGGTGAATTGAACCGCAGAGTACTGCGCTTCTGTCTGGTGCTGCAGCCATGGGCGTCCGCAGAAAATTTTCCAGGTGGGGGCAACGGTCGAGATTTTGCTAACCCTTTTCAGATTGCTGACGATGCAGTGCTAATGGACATTCACAAAACGTTTCTACACCACAAAGAAAATTCCCCATGAAAGCACGCGTTAATCGGCATCTTTTTTGAAAAGATTGGAGGTATATATGAGTTTTGCAAATGAGGTGTAATTTCTGTCATCCTTTACAGCTTTTTTTCTGAATTGGCGTATAAACCAACATCATTATTATCTTGAACTGCGGACAACTGAGTCTGAATTGCACTTGGAACTATCCACAACTACGTTTGCTCTCATTAGTCTGGGGGGTTGAACCTCACCTCTCCATCTTTAGTCTGAAATTATTTCTACGCTTTGACTATGAGAAATGCTTTTTCTTTTCGTAAACCACCTAATAACCATTTTTCAGGCACTTTCTACAAATCAGTAATAATGTATGAGCAATCAACTGCAAAAACAACATTAGCGGTGAAAACACAGGAAAGTTAGACTTTCGCAAAACTGTTTCAATCGATGAAAAGTAGACTTGTAAGTTGAGAGCGACTATCGAACAACTTACTAAAGTTACAACACCACGCAGGCTTAAATAATTGAGCAGATGAATTTTGAAATCTCGCCACAGCAAATACAGCTTTGCACTTGCTCACTCAGAAGTCAGGACCAACCCTTGATGATGAAGACATATTTCCACAAGCCTGCATAGACAGTAAGCCACGTAGTCATACTGTGTGAAAAGAAACCTGTATAAGCGTAGCAGGGGTGGCCAACAAGTCAGAGACCAGGAACCACATTTCTCACTGCGATACCGCAAAGAGCCACATCATACATATGGGCACATATGAACATCATCCCATCTCTTAAATGCGCTCGCGTGTGTATGCGCTTGCATAAGCCACCCGGTACGCTTCCACGCAAGCGTGTCAGTGCTCTCACTTTTAGGGATTTTGTCCCTGGGTTGGAACTTTTGACCGGCTCTGATTTTATGCTGCACCACCAGTCTGTAACCTTTGCATTCCATGTGTGGTAGTCCAGTTATGATTGATAAAATTGGTTTCATGCTATGTGTACTTTAATTAAAGATCGAAGTGTTTTTGATCATTTGTGTTTTTTACAGATTTAGGGATCTTTTACGTGAAACAGGGATTTTTTAGTGCTCTTCTTGGGATTTTTGGAGTTGCATTTGTGAGAGCCTTGAAGCGTGTATAAGTCGCACACCGACTTTCAAGGTGAACAATTCGTAAAAAATTTTGCGACATATACACGAAACAATACGGTATTTACGTAATTGCCGCATGTGTCTCGCGATCCGTGAGTTGGCCAGGCCTGACGTAGTGTGATTAAGCCATTCACCCAGGAACATTGGTCACACTCAGTCTCACACCAGCAATGGATATTTTAAACTTGTGGATGCACTGCTACAGATTCACTCGTTCTTCTTTTCATACAGTAAAAATACGCGGCTCACCGTAATTAGCAGTTAGTCCCTCTAAGAAAATTTCACACCGAGCAAATCTTTGTTTTAATGAGTATGCGATTGCGCAGCCATGTGGACACACAACTAGTAAATCGTTTCATGCGTTGAAAGGGCTATGCGGTATATATAGGATATGAAATTTGGAATGTTGCAAGCAGGCCCGTAACCAAGAAAATTTTTTACCCCCCATGGAAAAATATGTTAGACATATTTTGAAACTGTTGGACATAGTTTAAATATTTTGGGACCTTCTCAGAAAACTCTTCGCTCCCCTTACTGTCCCAAGCTGGTTACGGGCCTGGTTGCAAGTGCGCGAGAATGGAATTTCACTGCGCGAATGATCTGTTGGTACAACGCAATTGAGCACCCTAGAGGGAACTCTGAGTGGCAACACTGACAGTTACTGTGTCGCTGCATTACCTGCCAAGCAAGACATCAATAGTCAAATGCGGCAAAATGCCTACTATCGTAACTGTTACGCAATAAAGACCAACAGCAAATGAATCCGCTCCCACGTTTGGTCATGCAAAGAAGCGGACATGAGCGAACAGCAAGCTCACTAACGGTGAAGTGAAAAAAGCTGAATCTTCTTGTGCATTGTGAGTGTCATACGGGCAAATAAATTGACGTTGCAAAATTAAACCAATTAATCGGAATTGACTTCCTAACTTCATGTTTTCTAGAAAAGTTAGTACGGTCTCAATTTGTAGGGGGGCAAATGCCCGTTTTTCCCCCCCTGCGGACGACCATGGCTGCAGCTTTCATACCCGCCTTATCGACCCCGCCATCAACAACGCCTTGCGAATTGTGACTGGATGCCTGCGTCCTACACTAGCGCACAACCTTCCCATCCACGCAGGCATCCAACCTGCTGAGCTTCTTCGCAATGGAGCCACACTGTCTCTAGCATACCGTACCAAGGAGACTAGACACCTGCTCCACTCAGCGCTCACCTGTCCATCGAGTGCAAATGCGCGACGCCTCAAATCGAGACACCCATTTTTACCCGCCGCATGACAACTCATCAGTTTATCTGACAACAACATACGTGCGGCGCACTGGGCGGATCACCAATGGAGTGCGGGGTGGGCGGACAACCCTACAAGACTCCGCACTTTCATCCCCGACACCGGCATCCACCCCCCGGAATGACCATCCCAAGAAAAGCCTGAGTCCGGCTTAACCGCCTCCGCACCTGTGTCGGACTTTTCCGCTCATTCTTGTACAAGTGGTGTATGACTTTCTCTGCGGCCTGTGAGTGCGGGGCAGTGGTACTCAAACCGTGGCCCGCGAAGCAATTTTCACTGGAAAGAAAACTTAACACTTCAATCATTTAAGAGAATTTTTATTGAGATTATTAATTCTTGTGGCCGCGAAGGGTTTCTGAAAGACAAATGTGGCCTACGAGCCAAAACGTTTGAGCACCACTGGTGTGGGACAAAAGAACAAAGGGTCGACCATGTTGTCCTCCAATGTCCAATCCACCGACAGCCTGCACGGCCTGACGGTTCTCGACGATGAGACAATCCAATGGCTACTCAACACCTGCCCCAAGATCTAGTGCGGCCAAGAATCCGGGTCCGGCAATTTTTCAAATTTCAGAATCCGACTCCTGTTCAGAATCCAATTACCAGAGATGAGTACGGATCAGGATTGAAGCCAATTTTAGCCGGCTTAGGACTGGATCGGACTACAATTTTTTAATTGGCGGATCAGGACTGGATCGGACAGAGAAAATTTGTTGTTTTGATGTGATTATTCTAACCACATCAAAAATGTTACTTGTAATGTGATTTTACAGATTGGTTAAATGGTAATGTATATTTTGCCATCAATGGCAAAAGCTCTGCTGGGACGATTTTGCCATGCATCCAACTTTGTCCAGACTCCACATGTAGCGTTGAGTTCGTATTACTAGCAACAAGGTGATCGTAGTCAAGGTGTAAGTGTCGATGCCTGCTGTGCGTGTGTTCAGTAGTTCTGCTCTCACCCTTTGCTCTGGCTGATGGGCGCAATTTTGTTGTAAAATGTGGGGGGGACAGCTTGATGTGAAACCAATATAGTCATCGGGCCGATGCGGAAGTGAAGTTTTGTGAATGCAGATTCCCAATTTTGTTTTTTAGAGATGTTTTCAAAGCAGTGCTAATCACGCTTTGCTTTTCCCCACAAATGATTTAATTAATAAACGTAATTTTGTTGTTGGACATAGTACTGTAGTTCAGCTTGGTTGCACTACTATCAGACGATGGTGCAAACAAGCACAGCTATATAGTAGAACACATCAATTGGGTTTTATCAGAGCTGTCAACTGGAGTGCACAAAACGGTGAATCGCATTGATGGCACGTGCATATCACTCTTATGACGAACACATCAATTTTAACGCATTTTATAAGAAGTGTGGGTTACAGCGTGATTTGATGTCTTGTTTAAGTTGCTTAACGTTAGAAAGAAAATAAATTGCAAGGTACGATATATATATATTGCAAGGTATGGTAGCTAAATATCTTGAACATTTCCGCTCTTTAAAATTTCTACAAATCTTTAGCTACTGGGCATCATGCATGCAGCCCCACCCCTAGTCAAATCTCCATTGATATCCTCTTACAGTAGCAAAAAATGTTTGGCCAAAATTAGCGTAGCCAACTTCATAAAATTATTTACAATATATTTTTACTGCTAATGGGTGGATGATGTATCCTATCAATCTCCCCTTGCCAGCCCCTGCATGCTGTTGGGTAGGCCTACCTTTACGATTGTCCAAACATCGTTTGTCTAATAGCCGTTCCCAACATCAATCAAACTCCCAAGCAGAATTATCCACGCCAACTAGAGAAGACTTCAAGATATCCAAAAGAAAACGAACCAGAAGTCTTTCTGAATACATACCCATAAACCAATCTAGCCTACAATGTGATGTCTGCATGCCAAATCATGTAGTGACCAGGTCCGTAACTAAGAGGAGGGCTTGCCCCTGGAAAAACTTTCTCCCCCTTGAAAAAATGTCTGGGGCATATTGTATTCAATGTATTGCATAAACATTGTCTTCGTACATGTTATCGATGTAAAATTTGGGTCTCGCTCAGAAAAGTCTTCGTCCCCCCGGGTGTCTAAAGCTGGTTATGGGTCTGCTGGTGACTGTTGCCTTGTTACTTCTGTCAGTTATGCCACTCAGCTCAGGCTTTTCTTAATCAAATTTTTCAGGTTTAACATCAAATTTTAATAGGCGAAATTAATGTCAAAAGTTTTATTCTAGAGTTATACATGCATAACGACACGAAAATATATTTGAGATTAAACATAAATCAAGATGAACGGTGAATTGGCAAATAGTACCACGTGTCACCTGAAAAAACACGAAAAGAATGTCCAACAAAACTAGGTGTTGCATAGGCTCACAGTAGCGGAACCAGGGGGACGCATGGCTTTCGGCTCCTCCACTTTTTTTCTGGGCGTCCCCCCACTTTTTAATGTTGAATTTTGCCTAAATAAGTTTAAGTACCACAATTCGTAGTGGGTCCATTGTTATAGTAAATTGTTTTTTTTGTAAGACCAAGTACAACTAGTTACATTTATGTGCTCAAGTCAGTGTAGTCTATGATAGATAGTGTGTTGTGTAAATAGAGGTCGTTGGGGGCTTATCAAATTTTTAATAATATTGCTTAAACATGCTGACAAAAGTTAATGACGTCATATTTCAGTGCTTGTGGTGTAACAGTTGCCAATTCAAATCACAAATTTTATAGTTTTTTGACGTGCACTTGTTCCCCCCCACTTTGAAAATACTTCCGGTACCCATGCGTAGGCTACCTGTACAGCGAATGTTTCCCACTTGGATGAAAACATTGCGGGTAATAAATTTCATCAAAATTTGCAGGTCACCCTTGTCGTGACATGCAAGAAATAGGGCTAAATGTATGTTATCTTTTATTTCCAGTCAAGTCATTAAGTTTTGAGCTACAGGACAATACATAGCAAGGTCAATACTTCTCGAAAGTTTTGATGGAAATCCTGTTTCCTAATGGTTGAAATCAGTCTTTTGCAAAACTGCCCATCCTAAAACTAAATCTCCACAATAGTGCTGCTGTTTGTCTTTGGCAAAAACTTAGCATAGGTTTGCCTGAAAATGTAACTCTCTAACATTATACACTTGCATCTTTAAATTTTCTGCTGTCTGTTTCTGAATACGTGACAACCAACGTTATAGTAAAGCCAGTTAACCCACGTTTTTGCACGAAACAAATCACGTCTGTACTGTGGTCTCTTACCTGTGCAGCCGTTAAACTTTACTGTTTTCTTACACCAAACCACACTGGATGTCCGACAGAGGCAGTTAACAATTTTTGCGGTCTCTAGCAACTTGCAAAATGCTAAAAATCATTTTTGAAGTAAAAATTTATAAAAATATCAGAATATCAACATGGTTATGTGTAACATGTAACATAAAATTCTTCACACAAAACGTGACAAACGTGACATTTATTTTTCAAACCTCTCCAAATACAAACCTATGACAAAAAAGTGGGGTGATATGGCATACACGTCCCCCGTGTCCCCCACCAAATTGCGCCCATGCTCTGGCTTAGCTGTTAAAGACCACACCTTTGATGGGAGAGCTTCTTATGTAGGCTACTTTTTAAAAAGATTCAGGTTTAGGTTTAGGGTTAATGTTTAGGGTTAGTGTTTTGGGTTCAGTTTTAGGGTTTAGTTTTAGGTTTTAGCTTTTGGGTTTGAGTTTTGTGTTTAAGTTATGGCAGGGATGTCAAACATACGGCCCGCGGGCCAAAACCGGCCCGTTGCGAGGTTGAATCCGGCCCGCGGGATGATTTTGTAAAGTAAAAACTTCTTTGTTTGCTTGAGAAGTTTATCCAGT
>Ga0210059_1002991_pt1 | contig 26825 bp, 22 predicted proteins | sample Ectturendosymbi2_FD_188042 | JGI IMG/M metagenome (GOLD analysis project Ga0210059, IMG submission 188042) | Ecteinascidia turbinata endosymbiont from Florida, USA - Sample 2 (SPAdes) (version 2) | ecosystem: Host-associated > Tunicates > Ascidians > Unclassified | place: Key West, Florida... | reverse complement strand
CCTCGTTCAAAAGACTGCTCAAAACTCACTTTTTTAATTCTGCCTTTCCTCAAAATTGTCGTTCAGTATGTTCTTAGTGTATTTTAACGTATTTTTTAATTCGCTTTGCATGTCACTTCCGCAACGTCATTGTTCAGCGCCTTAGAGCGACATGTCGGATTTCGGCGCTTTATAAATGCATGAATTATTATTATTATTTGTCCTAAAAATTGTGAACAAATAACAGAACGACCAAACTACATCGTCCGTTTTCAAAGCCTCTGAAAAAGAGTGGCCTTTGTTGTTTGTTCAAGTACGAGGTTCGGAATCAACAACGTTCCCTATTGCTCTTTGTAAAAGCAAAAGCTGTTATTGATCACGAGATAATGCCTGCAAAATGACAGCAGCAATCTCAGAAAACAGCTTGATCTGTATTTACAAGAGCTCTTCCCGCACAACTAAGTCCATATCGAGTTCAAATAACGGAAAGAGCTCATGCAGGGGAAGCAAATGAAATATTGTTTCAACTGACTACCTTACTTGACATAACCAAATAGTGGAAACTACGGCTGTTAAAAAACGATCAGAGAATCCTATTTTTAAGATTTGAATTTGTTTCCATACCAAACGGAGAGAAACTGCGCACACCAACAAAGTGAAAAGATGGATTTACTTGCAAAGCATTGCAGATGTTTACAGTTATACTACAGTTTCACAGAAAATAAAACGGAATGGAACTTGGTAACAGCAAAAGCATGCACGAGACAATCCCTTCATTCTTCATTCGAAACTTGCTTGTGGCAAAAATAATTTCTCAAAAACAGTATGGTCTCCCTCAACTAAAATAGAGATTTAATGAAAAATATTTCTCCCGGCGTTTTTTCTTTTTCGCACTTACTCAATAAGAAGTTGCGTCGTCTTGCACGTATCGATCCAATTAGTGACGTCACGGATAGCTGCGTCACCCCAGATGACGTGACGGGCGATTTCGCCGTAAGTGGTGTTTAGCACCGCGAGCTGTTTGAGTGGACGGTCATGCTTACCCTCGTAACTTGGAAGAAATCTGATCAGAAAAGTCGACATGTTACGCAGACAAGTTTACCTTTCCTCGGATAACATACAGTAGTCTTTAGTTCAAAGGTAAAAAACACGACATAAGAAACCACAAAAAACGCTGACTTGGTTCAAACAAACACTGGGGGGTTGTGGCAGTAAGGGGCCAAAAACATCGTCCACCCTGTCAAGTTATGAAAAGTGATAAGCGCAGCACATAGCCTCTCCGTTTCAGGTGTAGTGATCGCCGCATTACTGCGCTTGCGGTAAACCTACTGCAATGCCTCGCAGGCACAGATTTGCCCGCATCAGCGACACCACGTGGCGCCCCAGGTTTGGGCAAAAGTTGCTGTTGACACGACGCAATCGGCTGCAGTGGTGTAACCTGCGTAGTAACCACCATCAAATTGGCAATCGCACATCGGCCGTAATTGCTCACTTGACCAAAGACCGCGTTCAGACATGAGGCAGACGACCTGTACGAAAATTTCGCGGTAGTCTTCCTCGCCAGCTATCCACAATTGGAAGCCGCACCCGCTACGCATCTGCGGAGGTGAATGAGAACAACAAAGGGTGCTTCTACTTGGAGGTTTGAAAGCCAGGCGTAAACGGCAATCTTGCCATTGGCTGGTGATTGAAAGCTGGAACATCAGGTCGCTCACAGGAAAAGAGCACAAACCGGTTGAGGAAGACAAACTATACTTTCTGGATGTTGTTTACTTATCCAACACTGTAGAGCTGGCTGGGGTATCCACCCTTGCCCCGAGTCCATTCTACAGATGAGTACTGCGCCCCCGTATGGGTACCACAAAGCTCATACCCGCCTCATTGACCCCGACATCAACGACGCCTTGTCAAATGTGACCGGATGCTTGTGTCCTACACCAGCGGACAACCTTTCTATTCTCGCAAGCATCCAACCTGCTGAGCTTCGTCGCAAAGGAGCCACACTGTCTTTAGCACGTCGTGCCATGGAGCCTGGACATCTGCTCCACTCAGCGCTCACCCGTCCATCGAGTGGGAACGGACGGCATCTCAAATCGAGACACCCATTTATACCCGCCGCACAACAACTCATCATATTCATCTGAAAACAACAACATACGTGCGACGCAGTGGGCGGATCATCAACGGAATGCGGAGTGGTTGGACAACCCACGAAACTCCATACTTTCATCCCCGACACGGGTACCCACCCTTCTGGAGTGACCCACCTTGGGTCCGACTTAACCGCCTCCGCACCGGTGTCGGGCGTTTCGGCTCCTGTTTGTACAAATGGGGTATGGCCTCCTTTGCGGTCTGTGAGTGTGGCGCAGAAGAACAAACCGTCGACCATGTTGTTCTTCAATGTCCAATCCATCGCCCTCCTCATGGACTGCATGGCCTGACGGTTCTGGACGATGAGACAATCGAATGACTGTTCGACACCTGCCCCGAGATCTACTGCGGCCAAGCAGTGGATTGAAGAACTCGCTCAAACAACGAAGAAGATGTAACCCCATGGATTGATCCAAATGTCTATATTGCTACAAAGCCATAGAACTGTGTTTGCGAATTTCGTCCCAGGCAATTTCGGCCTGTTTCGGAAAAAACCTGGCAGCCACTCGCGGAAGCCTGGTTGAGAACCACTGCTCCACAGTGACACAACGGAAGCTTTCAAACACTGCAAAGCTGCCAGGGGCTGAATCGATCTATGTGCTGATCTTCACTTATTATCATGAAGTTTTTCAAATGACTGAAAGAGCACTATCTCAAGAGCAAGTGGCAAAGATGGGATTTTTGCGGAACGTTCACGGCGCGACACTTCGCGACAAAGTGCTCAGCTGTGAAGCTCGTAAAGCCGTGAATGTCAAATCACTTCTCCGAATAGAGAGATCTCTATCAGTTGGTTTGTCCATGTGTACGGAATGTCCAATGAAAAACCGGTTAAGCAAATCCTTCAGGCTACACCTTTGATAAAGGGACCGAGTGGCCGACTGAGGGCCAGGTGTCGTGGCCACATCTTCGGCCTTACTTACGATAGTCCGGTTGGTGTGGAACCAGCAGAACTATTAAAGATTGCTGAAAAGCGAAGAGTTATTTCGAGTCCCCTTAGGGCTGCTGCCCCCTGCGACCCTTGTCAGAGGAAAGCGGGCACGAAAATCAATGAATATACTGAAATGATTCATCAGTGATTTCTAACGCAGTCGAAAACAGGTGAACGCAATATGAACCAAGAGACGACAAGCGCAGCTTAAACGCGAAAAGCACGAAATAAACCAAGAAATGTCAACGGGCAAAGCACAACTGACAGCAAACGTATACAACGTATACACGCGCAAAAGAAAACAGCTTTGCTGCTTGAGAACTTGCGCGTGCCACTGCTGGTGGGTAACACTCTGGCATTCTCGGTAAAAATCAAACTCACCGCGAATATAGATGAACGATGTAGTTCGGGCTCCAATCCACCAGTTCATAATACAGCAGGTTGAGCTCCCCCCAGTTCGGTCGACAGAAAGTGTTTCGTTCAAGATGCAACTTGTCGGGGAAGTGGAGAGCCAACGCCCACGCGACGATTACTGAGTTGTGACCCCAGCTGCAAAACGAAACAGCAAGTACATCACGTAACGCATCTTTGGCCAAGACGTTTAGTTTAACCCTTTCTTTACGCATGAGCGCCAAGCGAATGACCCAGTCTTACGCTTGCAAACTGCGCAAAAGACCTTTCGAATTATTCGTCAAAAAAACGAGAAAAAAACACAGCAAATGACTTTTAAGAATTGAAATCGCTGACAAGCGAACCATGCTGCTTCAAACTTTGCACAACGTTCACAGAAGCAACGACACCGCGACAGCTTCTTTATTCCGCAGGTTCGAGCCAATGACGCGGCATTTTTTCCAGTACGGAAAAATTGAACAAAAACACTCATCCCAGCTTACACGTCGTCGCGAAAGTACTTGTACTCCCAATACCATCGCTGTATGTACCACGAGTCCTTGCTTGCCAGGATTATACCGTTCGCTGTGAAAGTTCAAATAAAATAATAAGCTTCGGTCCGTTATTAGATTATATTATATTTTCTTCGAAAGTGACGGATTAATCGTTTCAAAGTTTTAGACGCAATTTTCTCTTATTAGCTTAATCGAGGTTTAAAAATTGATCATCTTTTTCTAGGAAGCTTTTAAGACATTTGTAATTTTTTTCAATATAATGGCGAAACAGAAGTTCTTGCAATTCAAAAATGCAACTTATAATGTCTAACCTTCTAGTTTGTTCAATTTTACCATTCAGTCTCATTCAACAAGCTCTACATTCCCAACTGACATTTTTCCTTGCTTTAAGCAAATATTTTAATGCATTACAGTGATTTTCGTGCTTTTCATATACGAGGAAATGTAAAATACATATGACTTGTACCAGAGCGCTCTAAACATCGATTTGCGCAGATACGGTCTCGTTTCAGTAACATCAAATACTGTAACTACTTGGAACACTGGTCATCAATGTTAGGTTCTTGTTCACTTCTGGAAAAATGACGGGTCAAGTCTTTTATAAGACATCTTGGCGACAAATCGTTACTGCAATTCCTATTCATATCCTCACCAACTGCACTGGACGTTTCCTGACCAAGTGTGGCCTCTTCATTGCGAAATTTATTCAAGGGCTTCACTATAACGCTGTCTGTGTCCATGTACATTCCTCCCACTTCAAGCAGAAGCTGAAGTCGAACGACATCCGCTTGATGTTCAACAACCTACAAACACATTTAATGGAAACGGTTCGAAACCGGAAACACCATCGCGTGAACGCAATTGTGAAGGTCAGGAGCAATAAATGACCATAATTTGCCAGCAGTTTCAAAGCGAACTCATCGATGCGCAGAATTCCCGGTTTATATACATTTTACCAGAGCAAGCGGTTATTCAACACTTTTGTTTTTATTAAGAAATAAAAAGATCTGCTTGGAACAAAGTCTTTGAAAAAGCAGCCATTATCGTTAGGTTGTCACTAGCAACCCAGTAGATGCTTCACAGCAAGAAATGGGAGTAAAAATGAAACGTTTTCTGCCTAAAATCTACTCCTCCGTTTTTCACTGCTATGGCAACGTGGGTATCAGCTCAGTCTGAAAAGCATATTTCAGCTGCAACGTGTAACAAAAGTATTTCCTTATATTAGTGAACAACTCTAGGCAAAACTATTGGAACTTATATGCATAATGAAAATCACCCCTATCTTTAACCCCCAAATTGTTTCCGGGGGCGTTCTTCGCACAATCCTCAGCGATTTTGCAGCAATGGTTTTGAAAGCATCCCAGTATTCTCCAGTTGGTTCGCAGTCGCAGTGAAAAAGGATGAGCCGAGGTTTTTGATATCTCAAAGCGCCCATAAGCCTGAAAATCAAAAACGTGCGTTTCAACATGTTTCGTTATTAAAAGGTAAGTAAAGCGTTGGTTGTCTCCCCTTCGTTCACTTGAGCTAAAGGCACAAGCCACCGCGCGAATATTGAGCAAAAAACAATCAAAACATATGGTTTGCGTCAAACGGTAAGTGTGTGTTCACGATTTCGGAATAAAAAAGACGCGGATCCTTCACAGGTCTCGTTTGCGACGCGCTTTCTTTGGAAGAGTTACGTTCGAAAATGTTTCTTTCTTACTGTGCAGCTGTCCCAACCTACTGTTGCGATCGGAAATCCCGAGCGGCATGTGCGCAAAGCTTCGCACTGTGGCAGCAAGCAACAATAGAAATCACCCGACGACGAGATCAATCTATTATTGCTTGTTCGCGCCACTTATATCTGGGTTAGTGTTGCGATCGGAAATCCCGAGCGGCAAGTGCGCAAAGCTTCGCACTGTGGCAGCAAGCAACAATAGAGATCATGCTCGCAGTCTCACTTATTATTGCTTGCTCGTGCTATATATATTATAGTGTTATTTTTCACGCACATCCCGTTCGTGGTGAATCACACAATCAACGCAACACCACCGGAGAGGTTGCAACACTACTATGAAGCACAGCAAGTATGAGGTAAAATAGAGAAGTAGAACCACTTATGGCCCTGAACAATTTCAAAACAGTGCAAGGCCTTGCCAAGATGACTTTTTGTTTTTGTGTGATTAACGATCAACTGCTGGAAGTAACTACAAACACCACAGTATACTGCTGTTAAGAATATGATCAGGATCTAAACAGGGTGAGATCAAAATGCTTGTTCTAACAGAACCAAGTTTTAAATTATAATTCTTTGTTTCACGTTTATTTTTTAGGTCACGAAGCGTTTGATGACCGGCTTCTGAGATTATCTATGTCGAAGATAGCGGTGCCAAATACTATAAACAAGACAAGATTGAAATGTCGTCATATTATTACCAAATAATAAAAACGCAATGCATATCGGTGGTTTTGCATTGTATAAACATCTCAAAACCAGAGCTGGTAGTATTGTTCCTACAAAATTACTCACGGCTTTAACAAATATGCAGAAAATAAATCTGTAAAATGCCTTCTCACGCCATATAGTGGTCAACACGAAGACGATTGCATCCGAACCATATGAAATGCAGCAAATTGGGGACCTTGTACTTTTTCTGCTTCAGTTCTTTTTTAACTTCTGGAATCTGAAATCAAAATACGGTAATAAGCGCAAAGGACGATTTTCCACGTTAAATGCAGAAAGCAAGTCATATTATCTGCTGCACGTAAATTACACAGCAGTTTCATTTCTACGGCAACAAGCAACGTGAGGATCCAAGTTATTTATTACACCCACACAAATCAGTCAAAGGTTGTGCCGATGCACGATGCAATGCATTAGCAAGAAGTAATATCTTGGTAATGTATCGACAGCAAGGGATGAACTTTTTACGATAAGCAATGTTTTGTATCGAACCTTCCCATTTGATTTAACAACTATTGGTTGAGATGCTGCAGTTTCTTACGCGGATTTAGGGCTTCCTTGTTTCATTCTCTCCCATAGCTATGTCTCTAACAAAACTTTGCAAAACGTGAAGTGCTGATGGCAAGAATTACCTGCCATGTGACTCGGAAAAAAGGTGGAATGTGTTCATGAAATTTTAAAAGACATTTCATGTCATACTTTTACGGAAAAGTTTGATGCTTATGTTGTGATTGTGAAGTAGAGTTTTGCAAAATGCGATTTGGTTTCAGCGCTTAACTAAAAGTCTTCATTTTGTAAATTCACCTTTCGATGCCGTTCGGTGAAAAGTCGCAATATATTGACGTTAGCAGTTTGCCATAAAAAAATCGAAGATAGATGAAATTCAAATTTGAAAAGGTTTCTTTCCTGGAGAAAAATCATTGAGCGAAACATTAACGAATGAGGGACGTTTTAGATGCCTTGCTTACATTACTTTCACTGGAGTGTCCATTTTATGTGCGTTCTATAAAAGAAGTTTCCTTTTTCTGAGTTTTTCTACTGAATTTGTGACTGATTTGTTGATAGCTGAATACACGCCTTCATACGAAGCTGTTTGAACGGATACCAGAGTCTTTTGCAGAAACAGTCCGAAACAAACACACCGAAGAGATTTCGGAACGCTCTTTAAATTTTTTGTCTTGTTTTAGCACAAAGTTAAAGTTAAGATGAAGCACTAATTGATATTGCTACCATACTCTACAATCTTTGCTAATTTGATTTTAACAATCGACGAGTAACAATCGACATTTATCAGCTCAGATAAAAAGGTGCACTAACTATTAGATAAAATTATTAAGTGAACAATGCGTTACTTATTACTTGGGCACTCCACAATGATAACGCTCACATGTTTTGTTTGATGCTGCGTGTTGTGCTCGAATGTTTCTAACTGTACATACGTCAGAGATGAGCGGAGTCAAATTTTTCAGACTCCGACTCCGCTCCTTCTCCTGGCTTTAAGACTCCTGCTCTTCCTCCGACTTCGAAAAATTTTGAAACATCAACTCCGACTCCTGTTAACACTCCGAAACTTCAAAGTAACTCATATCAAGAAAATAGTGTCTATTTTGTCTCATGACGCAAACTATATGTCGTGGTTATTTTGCCTTTGATGGAATGCCAATGGTTGAAGTAGTCACGTGACGGGCACAATACAGGGAAACGCAACATGTTGAGGTTTTAGAGTTATGGCTCAGCCTATTCTTTATGCAACGTATACATAAAGCCACTAAAAGCTTGCCAACACTTAAATTAGATGTTACAGTCAGCTACGTAGGTGGTCATGCATTCCAATCTTGTCATGTGATGACTTCAAGCAACAGTGAAGCCTACAACTACTGACAAAATAACCTCACAACACTTTTTGCCTCATGAGGCAAAATAGACACTGCTTATCAAATATACATCTTTAAAACTATAGGTAACAGGTTCTACTGCAAATTAAGTTTTGATGTGGTAACCATTGAAACACCAGTTATGTATTTCAAGCTTCAATAATCAACCAGATAAAGGACAATAATTTGAATTAAGCGTTAATTTTCAATTTTTACAAAATACTCATTTTAAATCTCCAAGGTCAGGAGCTGATCACCTGCTCACAAATATTGAATCGTAGGCTACTTTAACCATGTGCTCAGGCAAAACTCTGAACTATGACTGTGCCAAACTGAGCCATTAAAAGGAATGTGCCAGCAAATGCTACAAAAAATTAGCAAGATGAGCATTACGCATAACTTAGGCTACAATCCCTTACAAGTTTATCATTATCATTAGGCAGTAGAGCTGCAAAACAATATGTTATCTTTAAAGCTGCAAATATCAGGACAAAGTCAAACATCCAAATTTGTTCAGTATAGCTCCAAAATGGGAGCATAGGTTGACATATGCAAGCGGTGGCTAGACTAGAAATCTGCACAATGTGAATAAATATTCCACTGTATTATGTACATTACTTCGAACATCATGTCAAATCCTGTCTCTAGGCCTATATAGGTTATTTCGGCGCGCTGTTACTTCTTTATAGTCTGTTTTGCTCACCATTGTTTTTTGTCATGTCTCTTGTGCTATTGCCCACATCATTAAACCAACATTCGCATCATTACGGCATTGATTCCTACACTCCTGAACTGCATTTTCACTCACACGGTGGATTTTGCAAGACCAGTGGCTCTTAACCTTTTTACATGTCTCACCCTTTTGTCAAAAAGATTACCAAATTTATCCCAATGCACTCAATATTGCTACTTTCTGAAATTGCGAAATTAACAAACTCTTACAGTTTGAAATGATTTATACAAATTTAAATTGGTTACAATCAATGTTTCAATAAATTTAGCCCCTTGGAAGATGAAATTTACCTCAGGTTAAGAACCACTGGCATAGGCACTCACTTCTGAAACCATCATTACAGGTGAAATTCGTGGTACTTCCGCCCAGAGTCACACCTTTGTGATATATGTCGACGCTGGTTGGAAAACACGCCTCAATTAATTCCATTCCATTTGACAACAGGCATCATTAGAGAAATTTTAACAGGTCCCTTAAAATTTTTGATTGGCTCCTGCACAGACCTTAATGTTGACTCCGGCTCCGTCTCGAACCTAAAGTATTGACTCCGGCTCCGGCCTAAAATGCAAACTCCGGCCGGAGCCCACTCCGGTTCCATGATCATCTCTGACATACGTATGAATGTGTGTTCACGCGCTGGAGTGTGGGCAAGTTTCTTTCCACGTGCATTTTGTGTGGTGTGTGCATTGTTGTAATATGGCTTACTATTCAGTCGTTGCAAGTACCTTAAAAAGATCGTCGTCACCAAGCGATAGACATCTCTCTCGTTCTCTTCGAACATCTTCATAAATCAGATCAACGTCCATTTCTTCGTCCGGATCATGTAGAATTCCTGCCGGCTTCGATCCAGTTTGCTCCTGACATTGTCAAAAACACACATGTGATCTTTGAGCAGCACTGTTCCAACAAAATATACCTCACGACCATTTTGTATGCTGCTGCGATGGGAAGGGGAGTGCAAGTTACATGTTATAGAATCTTTAATTGCTTTTTTGCATCTAGTGCATCATCTCTTGGCCAATGTGGAAAACCTACTTTGAGTTTTAATCTCCCTGCTAGTGTTTGCTTTTCTCCGGTCTGTTAAAAGAAAGGGTTGCAAAATTAGCTTTTAGCGGTGATGCGCGTACGTTTAATTTCATTGTACAAGGGTAAGGAAGTGGGAGATGAACATTAACGCAAGTGAATCTGAAGTTTGCACACTGGATTTTCCGAGGTGTCGTTTTCAACACTAAGTGAGCTATTAATTCAATTTTTGCAACCGTTATACATCCGGTGAATTCAGATGGATTGATTTTTCCTAACGTTCATATTTCCTCTCAAAACTATCTTTGGTACGATTTTGTTTCATTTTTTGACAGTTGAAAGATGTCCTTAATTTTGAACCCTCCTTTCACCAAGGGGGGTATCGTTTTCGACACCCAGTGTCTGGTGATAACCCAACACCAACTGAAACTGCTCTCGTGATGCTTCATTTCACACCTACCCATGTTGATGGCTTTGTATCAGCAGATGTTTGGTATCTGGTAGCAAACATGCTATTTTTTCTAATCTTCAGTTACGTTGGTCAGATTTTACTGCATATATATTGGAGATACCGTTGCACAGGTATTCAGGTAGTGGTCGTTCAGACGTTCATTGAGTGTAGTTGTTTCTTATTGCTGAACATGTTTGGTTGTTTTTCCGTCATGGCGCACCAGCGAATGGCAACAGATGTTGCTGATATGGTTCTTGACTGACGCATGGATGATGGCATGCGAGACAGAGAGGAATAGAAACATGAATCAGATGACGACGTAGCTGTTCCTGCTATTGGCAGGCTGCACCACCTGAACAGCTATTCAGACAGAGTGATTTGTGAGGAAAGCAGTGACGCAAGGACGTCTCGTGGGGTGTTGGCCTGTTGTTTACGGTAGAAACAAAACATCATGAAAAGTTTTAACATGATCGGTAGGAAAAACCTCAGGTCACAACATTTTTAGTGATCCCACCGGTTTGCGAAAATATAGGAAGTACAGCACCTTCGACCCATGGAAGACATTCGTACCAGAAGTGAATCTTCGCTCAGTCGTCAAATACACCAACGAAGAAGCTCAAAGATGAATGAAATTTACTTCATATGTGGAATAGAGCCGTGTATTGCGATGGAGTATGCCAGGCGACCATTCACGCTTTCAAAAATCACCACCTCATTTTCTTCACAACGAAACATTAGGCAAACAATGTCACGTAGCAAATTCAGTGCTTTCCTAAAGTATTTGGGATTTTATGATAAATCGAACCTAAAACCGATTCGCACCAATACGTCTTGTTTTCCAAACATTTGCACTCATGTGGCAGTAAAACTATCGGTTAAATTTATGTTGACAGTGGATGAGCTGTTAGGGCTTCTGAAGCCACGTTGTCCTTTCAGTAGACTTATGCCGAAGAATCCTGATAAATACGGCATCACGTTTTGGGTATTAGCAGATATTCACTCTTACGTCAACTTGGATCTACCTGGAAACGTAGAAAATGTCATGGTATAAGATGCAACAATGCCCATCATTTGCAAACACCAACTTGTGGCATTTGCTCTGCTAACATCTCAAAGCAAAATACTACTTGCAATGTAAAGTGTACACAACTCTTCATGTTTGAAGCATTTCGGTTTTGAAAATAGAAAACGTTTGCGGTTTTGTTTTAAAAATTGCAGTAAATGCGTTCCCTGTTATGTCATGTCTGTGATTCACATTCCTGTGCCAAAAGGATTTTCACGATTGCATTAAAATTATGGGAATGGCTGCCGCTGTCCCACGGCATCTTACGACAGCTACATTTACAAGGCTGCTTACTTGCCAGAGTATAGTCATATACTGTATGCTTTGTTACCTCAACCAGGGGCGGGGTACCTGCGGCCCGCGTGAGAATATGGAACACATCAGAATAATTTTCCTTAGTCAAGTTAGTACACAACATCGCGTCAAAACGAAGCCCCATCATGCGCACAGAGTAAGTGAAGAGGCGTATCGCTTGCTCCTTGACATAGATTTGGTTTTTCACCTATTTTCTGTTGGAAGATAATTTAAGTTATACTGCGGTCCGCCAGCGATACTCCGCAATCCATGCGGCCCGTGATAGTAAATGGGTTCCCTGTCCCTGATCGAAACTATTGCACTGCAATGCATTTATTTCAACACCAAAATTAGTTAAAAACATAGCTGGTATGGATAGATTTGTGTAGAATTTAGTAGATCCGGCATTTTTGTTTTTTTATGTGTGCAAATACTTCGGTGTGATTTTCGACACTTTGGTAAATGACGGAGTAGAAAAACGGCGGGAAACCTGGTGTTAAATTAAGGATCTGTGGGGAGATGAACATTAACTCAAGTCACTCTTACAATACAGTATTTCTTAGTGAACGTGCTGCTCTCCCACCGACGGTAAAACACTTTGTTTGATACCACCGGCTGAACGGTATTAACTTATTCCGAATGCAACATAAAAGCAGAAACCACAGAAGAAGTTTCCGATTAAAGTTTCATCCAATTATTATTTAGTGATGGTGCTTTTGGGTCGGCCACGCGGTCGCCTGAACTGCGCTTCATCTGGGTTTAACAGCATTCACGTTAAGCTCGTGCTCACAGTTTTCATAACCCTTACAATATGAATGGAAAGTTCGCCATGGTAAGGACCGATTTTCCGTGTTTTGTGTTTAACATACTGTTCACGACCTGCTGTGGTTGCTTGGTTGCTGCGTAGACGTGGGTGCTTTCCGTTTCAGGCGTTGTCCAATTTTGTTCGCCCTGGTCTAGATCTTCCATTTGATTGGCACCGTGGTTGGTAGCAGTGCCATTATGATCGCAGCTTTACAATATATAAATTGCCGGCGTTTGTAAAAGTTTTGATTTTTTATGAGCTCTTATAGACATGGTTTCAATGGCGATAACGGCTCTTAATTTCAATCTTACGCACGTAGTATGCTTTTGTTGCCACAGCTTCGACCTCGTCGTTGACGAATATGTTCTTATCGGATCCAGACCACCAGGATCCAGACAGAACCAGCACAAATCAATATGATGCCTAACATTTAACATTTGTTGCTACGTGTGTTTAGCAATTTGAAATAATCTTATTTCACGAAGAGCAGAAAATCAATAAGGTTGGAGCTGACAAGCTGCGGGAGAATATTCTCGGAGAAAGTCGTCGAAAGCTGTCACTGGGTGTAACGCGAAAACCATGACCTGCAAACAAAACTTACCAGCTGTGGCTTTATCTTCTGCCGGGGTGTGTTCTTCGGAGGTGGATGTGGAAAGTTGCGCAAAAATTCGTCTCGTTTTTTCTTTTTGTACGTCCCTAAAGCCATCAGCGTACCGTCGGACAACTCAACGCCGTCAAGGTCGTCGAGGCTCTGAAAATAATGGCAGTTACTGGCAGCCGCTGATCGGAGCTCTTTTTCCGTGAAAGTCACGTGATCAACAGCTGTTTTCTCTTCCACTTTGATCTTTCCGTTCTTTTCGGAAACAACATTTCTTAAGATTGTTACTGCAGTGGCTTCTTTGTGCCTAGCGAACGTCTTGGGCGAAGTTACAGTTGGTTTGCTGAACAGCATGAAACCAGAGTAGCTTCCACTTAAAAAGTACAGAAATAAAACTGTGATGAAGACGATGCTTACTGCACACCACTTTGCCAAGTTGGTGCGGAACATTTTTTATTCATTCAGCTTTTCATTCTATTCCACGATAACGCGATGTTGCATTTGTAACACCTGGAAAAAGTGGCGCAAAAACAAAATATAAACGTCGATTCGGTTGGCACTTTAAATTTTATTACAGTTCCACTGGTTTACATTTACATTACAACCACCTATCTTTCTGAAACGTGAACCTGCTTTAACTATTGTTGCCGTCAGCTTCCACTTTAGAAACCAGAAAATACACAAGTAATGCTCAAATGGAATTTTAATGAGGAGCGACATCTTTGAGCAGCAATGAGAGTCGTTGTTGCTATCAAGAAAACTTTTATACAGAAACAACCAAAAACTTGAAGAAATATCAATTAGTTTTCATGTAGGTTGTTTGTTACGCAGAATGAAAAAAGCATTAGTTGCTGTTTGTATCACGAACTCTTAGTCTTGTCTCGTTATTTTCACGAAGCTTTTCGCGCAATCAGCAGAAATGCTTGTGCTTTGCTACGCTTATATCGCCTTCCGCAAAGTCTCAACTTGTAGCATTAACGGGATTAATCACAAGTGATGGGTTTCGGAAATGACGCTTATCATGGTTTGGCGAGTAAATGGAATTGCTGCAACTAGACTGCTTGAGTTAAGTAACATTAAGGAATAAATGCATCGAGGCAAGTTCCTTTTCAGGCAAAATTTTCATTATCGCAAATATTTAATTTGTTTGCAGACGCTTCCATCAAGAACACACTGCAAAGATTTCATTTACGTGCATCACCCCAGGGGAGAAATCTGAAGTTTTCATTCCAAGCACTATCTTCATCTGGCAGTTATGCCGAAGCCCTAAGCTTCTGCACATGAAGCGTAATGCCATCTGCATGTTGTGCCAATCCCCAGCCACTGGAAAGTCGACATTTTAACGCATTCCGTGTAACGATAGTTTGGCCATGCAGTATTTTGAAATCACCAGTTAATGATAATGGCGGGTCCTTCTTTGGGAATCAGTCGGGGGCGATGAGAATTCTTTCACCAAGTTTTCCGTTCGCTTTGGCAAGCAGACCGCTCTTCATAGTGCACAACAACACACTAACTTTTCTCTCAACACAGTTTGCTTACTCCCACCGCAGCGTTTAAAGCTAACTCGTGGCAGGATTAAATGCGAGCACCAGAGAATTGCTGCCCACGCATGGTTTGCTAAATTTCTCTACCGTTAGTCAGTCATTTCACCACGAGTTCGATTAACGTCAACTAGTTAGATGTTTCAGTCATTTATCTATTTGAGAAAACGTCTTTCTAGTTTTATTTTTTTGAGTAAACGTCTTTCTGATTTTATAGTCACTTTGAGTAACCGTTTTCTTAAAGTCAGTTTCTTTTTGTCACAACTAGTATTCTTGACGTCAGTTTGTCAAGCTGTTATGATTTCTGTACTTTTGTTACGATATTTTGATTGTAGTCTTGAGCTTGTTTTTTTTTCTCTGCTGTTACTTCAGCCTTTCAACTTTTCACCCGTAAGCTTTGCTTGCAATTTTCAGGACTGAGGATGCGTAATTTTACGTGAAATCGATTTCCTATTAAAAAATTTGCTGATCGATTACTTGCTTACACCCATCGTGGAGAGTACTTACTTGAACATACAACCGATTATATTTCTGCAGTGAACCGAAAAGGTCGGTGATGTCTCTCTAAGGCAGTGGTTCCCAAACTTGTTTGAGCCGTTACCCAAATCATGGTAGCGATTATGTCTTATTACCATCAATATTTTGCGTCATAAAAAGAATAATGCAGCACAACATTGTGGTTTTGGTTCCGCCTTACCCGTCGAAGAATTGCATATTACCCCCAGTTTGGGAACCACTGCTCTAAACGGCCACGACGAAACATGACACACGAAATCGTGGAGCTAGAGTTAAGGTGGCTTCACACACCATCCGGTTACGGCTTTCGATCCGCCTTATGGCCAACGCCAGTCTTCACAAAGGCTCCGTTGGCCGTATCCGGGTGAATTTTCTCGGTTTCGACCGGCTTCCGGATTGCCGTGGTTGTCAGTGATGGTGTTCTTGCTGCATGTGGGAGACTGACGTTGTCCGTAAGCCGTGACCGGCTTCTGTGTGAAGATGCTTTCAGAGTTCAACAAAACAAGTTCTAGCTTTGCAGCCAGCTGTTTGAGGAAATCTTCAACCTGGTCTTCCATCCCTTAGCAACGATTCAGGCTTGCACTTATCATTTAGCAATAATAGCAAAGCCACCGCAGTGACCATACATCAAGCGAATCAGTCGCAATAATTTATTTGCACAAGGAAACTAGTTTCGTATTCGACACATCTTCAGTCCTTATTCTATTGAATAATTCTATTGAATAAGGACTGAAGATGTGTCGAATACGAAACTAGTTTCCTTGTGCGAATAAATTCTTGCGACTGATTCGCTTGATGTATGGTCACTGCGGTGGCTTGGCTATTATTTCTTTCAGAGTTGTTTCTCTTATTATCACGGGAAATCCCCGACTGTTCGTCGCTCTCGCTTCGCAAGCGCCGCGTCACAGTTGCTGGAGGAGTGACGCGTTGGCACTTCGCCAGTTTCGCGTGGTGAGATTGGACGCGCGCTGCGCGGTCTCAACAGAATTCCTCAACCACAGGTAAAGTGCATTGACTACAAGCATATTATAGCCTGCTTTCAGTCGGATGTAGATTAAACCTAAAGTTAATCAAAAGTTTCTCACGATGGGAGAAAACATCCAATATTCCCCTTGTCTGATAGCAATCATTAAAAGTGACCATTTTTATCAGATACCTACATTTCTGTTCTTTAAAGAGGTTCTCAACCAGAGGTACATTTTTTTTGTGCAGCCGCAACAAATTAGCTTTAACTCATAAAAATGGAACCCACCTTTAAAATTCCAAATTCTAAAAGTTCTATTAAAGATCTCAGTAGATTTTTGTTACTTTACTCTGCCTTTTTGTTACAAGAAATTTTAGGGATACATGTTCAACTGTCGAAATGATAAAGGGGTACATGGTCAGAGAAAGGTTGGGAGCCCCTTCTTTGTGGCCTACCTTTTGAACGCGATCAACGTAGTGCGTCACCACACGATCCAGACATGGGTTAGAAACAGGGCTGTGGAGCCGGAACTCAAATTTCGGGCTCAGGCTCCAACTTCTAATAAAGTTTCTGGCTCCGGCCCCGATTCCATAACGATTTGGTCCAACAAAAACAAAAAAATATTGTTTTATTTGTACAACTGGCTTGCCCAACAAATTATGTCTGTTGAACCGAAACCCGAATTTCAGGCTCCGGCTGCACTATCTGAAATTTTTTGGCTCCGGTTCCAGCCACCCAAAATTGCTTGGGCTTCGGCTCCACAGCCCTGGTTAGAAAGTGTGCATTGCTCTTCCTACACAGGGGATGGTCAGGAATATAGTTATGTATATATGAATAAGTATACCTGACCCTCACCAATGTTTTCCTAGCTATACACCCACACAACAGCAGTGCACCAAGTTTCATGCATTTCAAACTTTCTCAGAAACAAAAGGTGCTTACTTTAATTGATGTTTCATCGCGACTAGCACATAAGGTCAACTACGTGACATTCGTGTTCAATCTCAACGGCTCTCCGCGCGAAAATGACGCATGCCCTTCGCTTTGCGTTCGCCCCGCGTCTGGTGAAACCCAGCCTTTAACTTCAGTCTGTTAATTTGTAAAATCACTCTCCTGAACATTCTATTGACGTAACCGCATCACTATCTTCAAACCTCCACCGACGAAACGTAGAGACATAAAAAATATTTTCAAAACCATGTCATAAAAACTGACAGATATTTCGCGTACTATTAATCAGTTGCTGGCCAGACTTTGCAGATGAACATTTCCTGCGCAATAACCAGTGAAACGCAAAATTAGAAGAGAACGTTGCCCTGAAACTCCTTGTAATAATAAACCTTTTCATTCTGATCTGTTACTAAACTTAAAGCTACTGCCTGGGTGTTTCATGCCATTTTCCTTTATACAAACCTTCTGTTGGCTGTTTAAAACTTTGACAATATTCTAAAATTCAAAACAGATGGACATAAAGGGGTTTTATTATTGATGTTATCCTGTTCGTTGCTTCTACAAAAACACGCAAAGTAACATAACAGGTACCTTGAACAACAGATTTCTGTGCGCATTTATGCTGTCCATGCGAAATTGTCTCGAACGTGAACCCTGAGGCTAGCAAGGGATTTGAAAAAACGCTGGCATTACCTTTACTGGAAACGACCGGCCACTCCAAATGGAGTACAAAAGTGCACATGAAGTAACTGAACTGCATCAAAAGACTATGACAGACAAAACCATAGTAGGCTGGCTTTTTGGATTTTGTGTTTTTGGAGCCTGCTATTATTAACAGCACCGGTAAAATACACCACGACATTTTATAACGTTTCAACATTTGTTGATTTTAAGAAACTTTTGCATTACAAGTATAGCTGTCATTATTAAACTGTTGATCAAAAAGGAATAATGGAACATTTGTATGACAGAAATGAAGTTGTAAAAAGACTCGAAAAGGCAATGTAGCAAAAACATTGATGCAGGAAATGCTATTGTATTTTGCATCCAAAAAGCTTTGAATTTCAAATAGGATGATGTAACCAAAGACAATGCATAATAAAATGAACAAAAACGTTGTTATTTGGCTTCATTTACGTAGCTTTTACGGAGTCTAATGTAGAAATGTATCCCCAGGCTCCGATTTTGCCTGCTGGATCTTGCTGAAGGGGTGCCACCTTCAGCCAACGCTGTTGACTGCCAGCATTGCTTCGCAACACACCTTCCTCACAAGGATTCCATCGTACATTTGTTGAAAGCTTAACTTACTTTTCTCAAACTTTCTAAACATATTGAATGCCTTGTATTTCTGATGTTGTTTCTGCAGAATGCGTCTATAGGGTAAAGAAGAATAGACAGAAATGAAGTTTTAACCAATCTGTACCCTTTCTGTTGTACTCTCCACCCTCTCGGCAAAAACACTAGTGTATATAAACTAACGGTTCTAACTACCCATCCATTCAGTTTGGGTATAGCGATTCTTGTTTGTCGATATTGCTCTAAAACAAGGGTCTCCAAACGTTTGTGTCCGAGGATCACATAAGTTATTACTTAACAGCCACAGAGCCGGACACCCCACGTAATGTGATTGTTTCGGGATATCTTGCATTCCACCAATCCAACAAATTTTTTGTGAACATATTACTTTTTCAATATTGACGACATGTCTCCGTGGGCCGCATTTGGCCCGTGGGCCGTAGTTTGGACACCCCTGCTCGGAAACAAAAAACGAAACGAGAACGTTTAATGTAAGTGTTCAGCCACATCACGTTACCCACGACGTTTGATGTCTTGATTAGAAACAGTATCTATATACTTTTGTTAAACGATGCACATATTCATCCAATTTTATACCTGCTGTATTTGAATTGTCTGATGCTTTCTTCAAATCTCTGCTGTCTTGTTTCAGTGTTTCTTCCTCTTTAATATCAACTACACGTACCAAAAATCTCCTGCTCTGTGGTGCGTTGTATACAAGCATTTCTGTACCTTTGTTCTTTTAACTTACGTTATATGGTAACTTTCGTCTGAGACAAACATCTACCGTAAATAATAAAGTTCTTAAAATGCCTTGAGCAATCAGCATTCTGAATAAGTTCCTGTACAACTGTTCAAACTGGCGAAAATTCCTTCCACATTTTGCCAATGGGTGTCGTGCTTTGGAAACGAGTTTGTTGGTTCAGTCTGTGACGACGTAGAAGTAATACACTGTTGTGGACTCCAAACCAAGGACAATAGGTTTCTACCAGATCTAGTTTGTACAACACGCAGACATACTGCTGGGAAGGTTTACTTCAAAAAGAGCTTGTTTATTTAAGACTGGAACTCCTAAGCACTTTGCAAATCCCAGCCACATCCCGCGGGTTGAAATTTCGCGGATTAGTCTCGACGTTCCACTCAATTGAGGACAGCGAGAGCGTATGGTCTCAAAAGCCAGTCATTATTTGTTGATGATTCGTACGTTCACATGAAATCGATTTCCTATTTTAAACGTTTGCTGCATGATTCAGCTGTGACGCCACTGGAAAAAACATTAAAATTAATTTGTTGCTCAAAAAGGGCGACCCAACCACAATCCAGGTTCTTTCTTGTTTGTCTTCGGTTTGTACAAGGCTTAACATACGGACCGAGCTACGGCTGGAACAATCTCAAAAACCGCCAGGGGCTGGGACACTTGTATTTTTCATTTTGTATTAGCGGCACAATATCAAATGCTTGCGAGGAGGTAAAATATCATGTCACAAAGCCAATGATGTTTCTAAAACAAAGTAAAATAGAATTTACTTGATGTCAAACAAACAATTTGCGAGACTTGTAAAAGGGCCAAGTTAATTTTTTTGGTGGACATGGTCCCACCTGGCATCACGCACCTCCGTCAACAACTCCTATTATTCTCTTTCAACATGACTGTCTTCAACCGTTAGTTTTTATAACTTTCAAGATGGCAGCGCAACAACATGCAATATCGCTCAACAGACGTCTGCGAAGTCTATGCACAGATTCTTTTGGCTTGAACCCCGATAAATGTCTGCGTCATTTCAGTTTTCCTCTCAAGACAAACGTTTTGTGGAGCTTCACGAAAACAATTGTTCCTGTCTAGATCTTGCTTTGGTTTCCCATCGTTTCACCCGCAAACTTCTGCCTGCGATTTACAGGACTGAAGATTCGTAAGTGACGCGGAAACGATTTCTTAGCAAAACACTGAGAACAGGTTTAGCTGCGTTCTCCTTTTAAAGATTTTTTGTCCTCAACAAAAGTCAGACGTTCTAATAGGAGATTACAGTAAAGTGGATACACTGCACAATTAGGTCAACGCCAAGTTGTGGAAGGTAATTCAACCGAACCATTTTTCTACTACAGTACATATTTCTCTTTGTCGAATGCACTTGCGAAGAAAGGATAGCTTTGAATAATTCGTGATAACTTGAAGTTGATCAAACAGCAAAAATGTATCCTCGATTTGAGTCATGATGGGAAACGATGATACACTCAGGGAAAGTCTGAAGTTCAAATGTTGTTCGTACAGACAATTCTTCCAAAAAAAACTGTAAGATTTGAAAATCCGCGTTTTAGGTAGACTTTTTTTCAAAAGCAAAAATCAAACAATAATTCATTGTCCAGTAAATTGGTGCGTTATTTCAGACTTTAGGTATCGAACACACGCACTTACTGTGTGAAGCCAAGCCATTGTTGATTGCGTTTACCACAGCCCTGCTGCAGTCACGAAGATAATAAAACCCCAACCTAGGGCAAATTATGACCATCTCGCCGTTTACTACCCCCACTCCTTTTTTTCCAAATCCAATTGCAGTAGTGAGACATTACAGGCACGTTTTCCAGCAGACCGTGTCGGCAGGTTCCCTCATTTTAACACAAAGGACAATTAAAACCAGCAGATTTTCAAATGGTTTATAACTGACATAGGTTGCTTAGCAAAAGATCAATACAAGAAAATATTCTTGCAAGACTCAGAGTTAGCAGCAAATTACTCTGATTTTTCGTTCTTGCTGTTTTCCGGTAAAAAAAAAACTTTAACGTCCATATCTCTGCAATCATTATTTATAAATGACGTGTCTTTCTAAACTACAGCGTACAAGCAATGTTTCGGCTATAGCTTGCTTTGCTAACAAAAGCATCGTCAATTTAATCTCAATTAAATCTGCGCCGTTCATTGCCAACCGAATGATGAGACCACCCAGATATAATCCCGTAGGACAAACGGCACACGATCCCGTTTCTTAACTCACGACCTTAGTCAAAGATTCAATTGAACGTACAAAAGTACGGTGCTGACGATGGCATAGTCATTGCACTGACAATTTTACTTATACTCCCTACAGAAGTGAAACAGAAACACACTAACCTGATTATTAACCTTACCACAAGTGGCGAACCCAAAGTTTTGAGTCAGGGTGGAAAATGTACATGAAGGGGGTTAGGTAACCAATGGCCAGCACGCAAGAAAAAGTTGAGAAATAATAGTGAATCCGGATGTGGATGGCTTTACTAAAATCTGAAATCACAGGAAAACACCACGAAGAACTTGTAAATAACGCAAAAAACAATCTCCGAAAAACCAAAAGAATACATCGAAATAATATAACCAAAGCAGGGGCCTGGTTTTTACGTTTAGCTTCCCAGGGGGCGGTTCGCACCCCTGCTCTCCCGTCAGTTATGTCAGTGCTGACCACATCGCCATTACTATTTTGTGAATGCATTTGTGACAAATAAGCTTTATCCCACTAATCTCCGGTTGCGTCACTTGCACATTTATAGTGATAGAACTTTACACAGGTAGTATGAAGTATGTCTGAATTGCAACCTTCCACAACGTAGCCATGTATCAACAGTCAAATGCTGCAATCAGTGGGGTGCACGTCGCAATCCAAACTTTTTCAAAGAGAGAATGGCTACACCTCGAAAGGCAACAAAATGTCGGACCTTTGGTTATCATGCTTTTCGCATTCCACACCAGAAAAAATCCAAACTATATTGTCCGTTACAAGCCATATATTCGTTATGGAAATGTGCCCCTTTCTTTTGTGGGACACTACCCCACTGGCTACAATGTATCGACACTGGAACACTCAGCGAAAGTAATGTGATGCATGAGGGAACAGTGTTGGCAACCCTTTTTGCCAAAATGCTTGCAGTTACTAAATTGTTAGCATTTTAAACTTCCCTGGTCTGTTTCGAAAGCATTCCTTTGATATGGGTAGAAATTACTTCAGCAAATAAAATTAGTTGCTGGTATTTAAAATTATACGAAACAACAATGTAGGAAATAATACTTGGAATAAAAACGCACTGAACGTTTCAAAAACACCAGTTGTTAAATGTCATTCCAGATTTTATTTAAACTATTGTTTTTTTGCGCTGTTGTTTTTAATAGGACTTTACAAAACTTCGAGTTCTACTGTTTAGCATCGCCCACAGCCAAGTGGCAACATAATTGTTGGCAGGGGTGTTGTGCCAAAAAGAAGTGTGGGAACACTCGAAACAACCAGCCATTTTCAACAGCACTTCAAAGTCATTTTTAAATTAGTATTTAACGAAGTATTCACTTCCATTACACCACTAACGAAAACATGTTAAAAATGTGGGAAAATCTTGTCAAATCCCAAATAAATCTGGGGACGCCGTTCCCGCCATACTACACCCCTGGTTGATGGTCAGATTCAGAAAACGTTTCAGCCAAGGAGGCGATGCTCCGTAGAATCGTTCCTGAACATAACCGCTACCAACACCATGGAAATAATCTTTGGGCAACATGTTACGCTCTCACTGTTGGACGTCCTTACAAATAATAAGCATGAGCCACAAGGTGATGATCCATCAGAACAGAACTGAGCTCAGAAACAGGAGCGAGATAAATTGAGATTTTTTTGGCAGCACTGCAGTAAAGCTCTTATGTATTTAACAATTGTTCCATCGAAAAAAAGTACCATTGAAGTTTTGTACTACCTTGTTGGCCAAAACGTGTTAGTAGTTTGATTCTTATTTTTATAATGGGTTGAAATTAAAATGATTAGCCAAAAGCTGCAATATCAAGAAAATATGGCAATTTTGAGTAACGTCCTTTACTTCATATTTTCGGAAAAAAGAATGAGTTGAGTTAAAACAGACAAAAAGAATTTCAGGGAAAAATCTTGCCCCTTTCCACAAAATGAGCATCTGCTCAATGAAAACGTCCAGTAGAAACATCCCGGTTAGTTAAAACGATGTATCCTACTGGTTTGAAAACGTCCAACCTAGCTTTGCTTGAAATCATAACCTTTTGCTTCTAATAGGAAACGTTTGGACGCGATGTTGTACTCTTAACTTGGATAACGGTGGGCCATATCACACGTTCTGATGTGGGACATATCAAATGTTCACACAGGCCGTAGGTACCCCACCCCTGATTTGCTGTGTCGTGTGTCGTGTGTTATTCCGACTTATAGCAAATGGAGTTTGACGGTTACTGGTGTGAGTGTCGCACTTTACCATGTTAAGTCTCAAACACGGTGCGAGCGCACAACGAAGACGTAACACTGGTCTGAACATTGCGCATCGTAACATCAAGTCAGTGTTTGCCAACATTTTTAGGCGAGCGGCAAGCTACAGGAAAATAATTTAATTTGGAAAAGAAAAAATAGAAATTTGCTTTAAGATTTGGCGACAGTTTGAACACGTACTTTTGATGATATATTGAAATGCTTATTTTCTCGCGGCACCCTTGTGTATTGTATATGTCACCCTAGGGTGCTGCGGCCCACCGGGTTGGGAGACACTGCAACAAGTGTTTCAAAACGAAACTTTGACATAGCACAAGTTCGCAAATTAAATCAAGAAAGTGGTTGAGCTCCACATTTTGAGAAGTACTTTTGACCCGGTCACGGCTGAGTAAGTCGTACCCATTGTTTCAATCTTTTGACTATGCAACTGCAGCCACTGATCAAAAAGAAAAGCCTCAGAAACACGAAAGGTACGCACTGCCGATGAAAATGTTCGTTATGCTATATGTAGGATTGGCAATGTGAACAGAGATCACGAAAACTTTGTGCTACGACATTATGTTGCAGATGACATGTGACAACTGTACAGTGACAAAATCTCACAGAATTGCCGCAGCTGCAAAAGGTCCTTGCACTGTCACATCAGATAACTTCCTACCTCCTTTGGCTTTTGCACAACGATCTCACTGTTATGCAATAGTTCAGCTTACACTAACTTATGTTTCCTTTCCAAACACTCTTGATGAAGTGCAACTTGGAAAAAGATTAGCAAGGGCAATTAACAAAGTGGCTGAATATTTTGTAAAATACGTCTGTAAATACGGGTTGTCTATCATGTATTTCAACTCATATAAAAACATTTGCATTCCACTTTGTTTTTCTAATGTTTTAAGCCAATCGAAGTTTGAAGGAGCATATGCGGCGATATTTACAAGCCTGAGATTTCGTGTCACACGCCAACATCATGTTTTATGACATCTTTTTTCACAGCGAAAGAAAATTAAACTTTTAAATATTTGTTCTTATTCCGGTTTGGTGTTGACGTCACATAGTGTGACGCAAGGTCATGTTTGTTGTTCAAAACTTGCAATCAACATTAAAATGATAAAACTAAATCAATGTCCGCGAGCCTGCATGACTTTACAAGTTCAGTGAATCAGCTAAGGCTCAACTCAATCACGTTTTCTCAGGCAAGGTTATTCAACTCAAATAAAAATTCTCACGGCATCTGACTTCAATTGTTTGAGCAGCTGTTGCAACCAAATTGAGTACAAATTTAAATCGATTAAGCATAAATGATTTCGTCTGAACGGGTACGAGAGCAATCCTACCAGAACAAAACCTTTCTCACAGGCCATAGTCTGAAACATAATGAAAGCAAGATCTACACAATGCAGCAAAAACGTTTCGTCTCCTGCCCACTTGACCACATACCAAAGACGTTTTTCTTGATTTTCGATTCTTATCCCAAGTTCACAACAGCTCGACAAATGAATCAAAGCTAAAACAAAAGGGTGAATCAAGCACGAAATTTTAGTGCAATTCTCCATCATATACAAACTGCAAATAATGCATTGCAAGAGGTCGAAACACTGAACAGATTTCATCCAGAGACATCATTTCAGCACCCTTTATTATAAGCACCATCTTTGAAACAACCTGATCCGAAACGAAAGCAACTTAAGTATCATCCAAAGCAAGATATCAGAGGCTTCAAGCAACTTTTCAGCCTGAAACCAGCCCTCAGGCTATGAAATAATACGAACTGTCATCGTTCCTCGCGTTCGAGCGTGGCAAAACGGAACTACGTCATTCGACGATCTGCAGCACAGCATGTTACGCTGTGACTCTAACGCGGAGCAAACGCATCCGATCCTACAGCAGTGGAGCTTTAATTACTCGCGAGCAGATTGCCAATTCTTCCGAACACAAAAGTCTCACAACCAAACATACTGTAATTATTTGCAAGCCGCAAAACTCATGTTTACAACTACGAGCCAGATAACGGATGCCATGTGTCTAGTTAAAATAAATCAAAGTTTTGTTTGCGCTGTAGCAGAGTAAACATGGATTGAGTACTTTGATAACAAAATTTTGTGTACTTTAGTCACTTTAATCAGAGGCGAATATTTTTTATTGACGGAAAACAACATCAACAAAATCATGAAAAATGGTTTATTTTGCTTTCAACGCGTTGCTGTTTTTTCCAATTTCTGCTGTCTTATAGGAATTTTTATGTTGTTAAGCCCAGCAGTCAGTCAACACACAAGATATACAACGCATTCTGTTCATTTCAATGTCGGCTAAGCGTGCCGCAGCGGCCATGCATAACACCACTGCACAGTACAAAGGTTTGGGCCAAATGTTTCTACGCTCAAATCCGTCTCCTGGGATGGTTGAATGGAAATGGAATACGCCCAGTTATCAAATAATTGCTCGCCAACGCTTTACAGAAAATGCCTGCAAACATTCTACGCTTTAAACACGACGCGCCAACCTGACTTGATCATAACCAGGGTTTTTTTAAGACGTTTTAGGGACCCAATTCGGGTCCCCAGAATTGAAAATCGGGTCCCTAGAATCAGGGAAAATTATCATCGGGTTCCTAGAATCAGAGATAATCGGGTCCCTAGAATCAGAGAAATCGGGTCCCTACAAGTCCATACTGGGTACCTAACATTTTTCTTTAAAAAAAACTGTCATAACCATCAGAGTCTCGGCTTGATCGAGATCATAACGACTTGATAAAAGTCAACATTGATCACAACGAAAAGAACGATTTATTACAAAAATCGCGTGTTTTTACCAAATCTAAAACTGCATGCTGAATCCAGTGACGTAAGCAGAAAATTTTCGAGGGGGAGGCCAAGTTTCGTCACGATCGTGTGGCGTCACAAATCAACTTTAGTGGAAGTGCCGAAGGCACGTCCATTCTAGGGGGGTCCGGGGGCATGTCCCCGGGAAAATTTTGCAAAATTACACCTAAAAATACGCATTTTTGCGCATTCCGGAAGCAAGTTTTAGAAAATATTGTTTATAAATTTTTTATTTTTAGGGTCTGAGGGGGGTG
>Ga0210059_1002990_pt1 | contig 26828 bp, 26 predicted proteins | sample Ectturendosymbi2_FD_188042 | JGI IMG/M metagenome (GOLD analysis project Ga0210059, IMG submission 188042) | Ecteinascidia turbinata endosymbiont from Florida, USA - Sample 2 (SPAdes) (version 2) | ecosystem: Host-associated > Tunicates > Ascidians > Unclassified | place: Key West, Florida... | reverse complement strand
TTCTAGAATGTTTTAGTTCTTAGTCCCAATTTTCAGAGAGGGGCAAATGTCCGTTTTGACCCCGGGGCAGATCCAGCCAATGAGGTTAGGGGGGCGATTTCAGTAATATTTGCTAGTCAAGTCTCATTACGCGTTCACTACTTTAAGAGAGATGAAGTATATTTCACAACACTTTTGTGACAAAACAATGGATGACAAAATGGCCTTGTATTGCGAATGCTGTTTTCCGAATTGTACACAATCATGGTAAATAAGGTTAATTCGTAGGTTTTAGGGAGAGCGATCCCCTCAATCGCCCTGGTTTCGCCCCTGCGGACGCCCATAGCCTTAACCTACTACGAGTTCAACACTGTTTGCTTGAGTTCAGTGTAAAAGCACACCTACAGCCATAATAGTCATTCTTTTCGCATTTACATGTATAGTAACAATGCTGACCTCAAAACTGATAACAGAAATTATGGAAAACCATCCGGAATTTTATGTGTGCGCAAATCGTTGCAATAAATTTGTTTCAAGTCGATCTTGATAAATCATGTAATTACTTAAGATGCTGTTATGTAAGGGCAGCTGTGCCACGTTGCCCTCCTTTGAATTCGTAGGTTTCATAGGGAGCGATCGCCTCAATCGTCCTTCCTGGATTCACCCCTGTTTTGACGCCCCTGCGGACGCCCATGGCTTTGACGTACCACGAGTTCAAAACTGTTTGCTTGAGTTCAGTGTAAAAGCACACCTATAATAGTCATTCTCGTCGCATTTACATGTTTAGCAACAATGTTGACCTCAAAACTAACAACAGAAATTATAGAAAAGCATTCTGAATTTTATGTGTGTGCAAATAACTGCGATAAATTTGCTTCAAATTGATCTTGATAAATCATGAAATTACTGTACTTATAATACTGGCATGTAAGGGCACCTGTGCCCCCGTTTCCCCCCCTTTCAAAGGTCAGGGGAGGCAGTGCCCCCGTAATGCACCCCCGTTCCGGCGTCCCTGCTTTTGCTAGTGGGAAAAGCAACAATCTGCTGACAGTAATATAATCCAGCTTCATCTCACACGGAAATGCACGAAACATCAATCTTCTCACTTCTGTGACTGTTTCTCAGTTTCGAAATGAGTTTTTCAACACTACGACCGCAGTCTGACCAACTTTCACGCACGATCCGAGCAACCGCTGATGTGTCGTCATAAACAACTCTAGTTACCCGACAGTCAAAAACAACAGGACAGCTTATCATGCATTTGGGAAATATTGAATGCAGGCTAGAGGGTTTATAAATTATCGTTTAAAATATTGCTGACCGAAAGTTATCTACTGCGTATGTCTAGGGTTGTCAGTTGGCCAGTATTTCACCGTCCTTTCAGATATTTTACTGCTAATTTAGTAGAGGCCAGTATTTTGAAAATCAGTGTCTGAAGCCGGTATTGTGAACATAAATAAATTGCCTTAAAAAAGAACTAACGCAGCATTTCTCAAATCATAATGACTCTTGCAGTGAATCTTGTCAGGATAGTTTCTTCAGGGAAGTTTATTTGCTGCTGTTGACGCAATCCTTGGTGCGATTACACGTCACACAGACACCGAAATATAATGAGCCACCGGAAATACGGGCGAATTATTAATTGTGGCTTAACAATACTCACTGTCTCTCTGTTTTTCCTGTGCCGCTTACGAATCACGACACAGCTTAGATCTGGCGCAGTGGACAAAATGGCTGTTATTTTTACAAAACGCATTCGGCAACCCTACATATGTCAACCAAACGAACTTAAACGGAAAATTAGAAAAAAACTTTGGGGGCGAAACGGGGGGACAAGCAAATATCTGGGGGTGCCATGGCCCACCCAGGCCCCCCCTTAGAATCGCCACTGTTCGCGTTATGAATATAGCGTGTTTTTCTTCGCGCACATTCCGTTCGTGGTGAACCGCGCATTCCAGTGCAACGCCAGCGGAGCGGTTGTAACAATCGTGTTTGCTCAAAGTGATCGATGTCCGATATCACTTCTCACAACTGAGCTGAAAGAACCAACACACACATGAAATAAGCACGTGCGATACGTTATTAAAACCACAGACAACATATATCCAATAACCAATGTGCAATTAGCAATCGATTACTTTGTGGATTTTCACGATTATTCTTCCAATAAAGAGCCAGCAGTTCTAATTTTGAATCCAAGCTAAGTTGGGTCGGCTGCATCTATAGTTATGAAATACGGAGCCAGCACGCTTGCCAACCTCCAGCAAACTTCGGTTATACCTTGGACCAAAGCGCACTGGAAGTATAGCAGCTGCAAGAGCTCCAGTAGAAACAAAATTTGTTTAATTTTTTTCGTCGTGATGCTATCTTTTGTTGTGGTCTGCGAGTTACATATAAGAGAACAAATCAACTTAAACCAGTTGTCATTTATGTTGAAAACAAATATCTCGCTTAACAGCCAATCGCAATCCACTAATCACAAACTCTTTAGGTGTAACAACACAAATGGAAGGCAGCGTGACCAATGCCATGGCAATGGAGTCATTCAAATAGCAATGATGATTATGTGCAGAGATGAGTAAAACCTTTCTATGTACAACTTTCAATTAGCGTTTCGTAAGGCAAAATCTTGGTTGTTGTCCTTGTTTAGCAGCTTGTGTATGCAGTATAGGCGGAACACACACACACTGCATTTTATAACTGTTCTTGCGTTTCTCTGCAGCTGATCACAAAGCGATGAAAGTCATTTTCTGAGACTTTTACCAGTAAGCTCTTTGCATTTAGTTTCTCAGCAAGGCAAACAGCATTCATCAGAACTTCTGGCAGAATAAAAACAGTCAGTGGGCATGCAGAATTACAACTGCTGATAGCAGCTGTGTAGGAGGAAATCCTGTTTCGCGTTTGGTCTTCTATCAACCTGCTCAAGTGTTCCACCGTAGCAATTGTGGCAAAAATTGTGACGACCATTGTGACGTGGTGGGTGATGGTCATCGTGGCATGCGGAGGAGTGCTCGAAAATGTGACGTCACTTTACTGAAAGTCTGAAGGAAGATAAAAATTTTCGGGCTTAGGTAATAATTTATTCTATGCCAATTGGATGTGTTTTTCTAAAATCGTATCAGGTACTGTCAGAAATCCCAGATAATATGGGTGTAATTGACAAACAAATGCAGAAGGTAACACAATTGGGGAAACTTTTTGTCTTAAAAATAAGTATCGATCAATACGGGTCGAAAGAGCTTAAAAATTGTATAAAACGATTGTTACGCCAACTTCTGTACGACACTCTAAAAATTTTCAATTCACTACCATTTTTTGAAAAATTTGGCAAGGTGAATATGCAATTAACCCTGTTGCAGGTGCTACGTCTTTAAAAATTACTCATGCTTTTTGAAACGAAAATTGTTGTTCTATAGAAGGCACGCGTTTCATCTTGCCTATGTCAGCTGGAATGAGTAAATATGTACCACAAAAATGCAGTTTTTCTGCAAGGCTCACGTTGCCTTTCTTCGTATCGGGATTGACTACAAAGAAAAATATCATTTCATGGATAAGTTCAGGTCAAGCTACAACACGTTTCAACTTCTCGGCTATACTGCGTTGAGTTAATTGGCTTGACCCAACATCTTTGGATAACGATTAGTGAAAATGCAACCGCACCGTTCATATGGCTAATTGTTTAAACTTAATCATTTCAGGCCGACTGGGTACTATATGCAGCCAAGTCAGCGACCACCGCATTTCTGTCTGATTGTCATACTGGTTGCTCGAACCACATAGACAAAGCGAACATTCAGATAACGATACAATAGCCGATACTTTATGGTGTATTTGACTTCAGCGAAGTTCACAGAACACATCTGTATGTACTGGAGAACGTAATTCTTCAAATTTTCAATCATATCTTTATGTGTATTGAAGGCAAGCGTGTTCGAAGGTGACTTTACAGTTTGCGTGAGGTTCATGCATTAGTCAAGTTCCATAAATAAATATGGTTCATATTGAAATAGTCTGAATTTATACATGAATTCACCACGCTTACGTACGTAGTACGTTTTGTCTGCGTTACGTTGCTGTACCTTCGCATTTATTTGCGTAGATGGCAAAGAAACAAGCCAACCCACCTTTTCCAAAGCTTGCGTAGGATGTTCCGTCTCGCGCCTTTGCACGAAGCTTGTTGAGAGCAGCCTCTGCAACCTCCGCCCTTTCCTCAGCGTCATCAAGCTCGTGCTGCAGCTTCCTGTACTTGGCCAAGTTGAGGTTGGCTTGTTCCTCCTACAGTATATGCGCGCCAGGGCAAAGTTAAACAAATACAAGGGTCTGAGAAACGTTGTTAAATACTGTACTGGAAGCAACATCTCTTCTTCTACTCTGGGAAAACCCCAATAGATCAGTGGAAGTAAAATTCATTTTTGGCAATAAAAGATTTTTGGAGACGGCGATTTGAGTATGACAGCAAGACCAGAGGAAAAATCTTCAAGAATACAGCAGAGCAAGGTTCTAAGCCAGTATTCCTCTTACTGTATATTTTATTTTGCGGTCTCTAAAGCAGTTTAGCAATCTTTTTTGCATTTGCAGACATTCTTATCAAATGATTTAATGACACTGGCATCAACTGGAATATACCGCGTTTTTGTCACAAATAAACCAATTTAAAGCTCATTAATCATAAAATAAACGCAGTTTTATAAAAGTAATGTCATCCGTAGCCTCTCTGCAAAACGTTTCATTTCTTCACTACAGCTTCTCAAAGTGCACTGTTTTTGAAAAGCAAAAGCTAAAAACGTTGTTCAGCTCAGTATTACTCACCGTCTCCTCGCACTGGCGCTTGTAAGTTTTCACTTTGATTTGAAGTTTCTCAACAAGATCCTGCATTCTCGCCAAGTTCTTTTTGTCTTCTTCCGCTTGGTAAGTGACTTCCTTGATGCGGCGCTCCGCTTTTCTCACCTGCTTTGTACTATCTACTGATCGACGTTGCTCAGCGTCCAGTTCGTTCTCCAGTTCGCGAACCTGAACAAAAATCATGAAGCATTGACGTGTTGCCAAAAATATGGACTACTGTAGTAAAAGCGTCACTGAATCTTTTCTAATTTTTTCTGCCTCTGGTTTTTCTGTCTTGCAACATCAGTATTATTTGCGAGTAACTTTTATTACATTCAGGGTTTTTTTAAGGAAAATGTTAGGTACCCGGTATAGATCTGTAGGGATCCGATTTTCTCTGATTTTTGGAACCCGATGATAATTTTCTCTGATTCTAGGGGCCCGAATTCTAGGGAACCGAATCGGGTCCCTAAAACGCCTTTAAAAACCCTGATTACATTATTTGTTTTTTTAAGCATCCGTTTTCAAATTCTGCTTGGAAGCATTCTATTGTGTAGCCTGTAACATCTGAAACTACTGTTCGCAAGTCAAAACTACTTCTTATTTAAATTTTTTACATCAAAGTTATTGTTTGTTTTTTTGTCTGTGGCATTTAGCATCTTAATGTTATTCACAGGAAACAATCGTTTAATGCGTCAAACGTTTTGATATCAAATGCCAACCTCAGCTGTTGCAAGTTTAAGTTACAATTAGTTTAGAAAATGTGCAATGAACATTCCGCAGTAAAATTAGCATCATGCATTGCAATACTTGCATTATAACCCAGAACCGAAAACCAATGACAAGAAATGGTTTCATTGCTTATCACAAACCAGTTTTGGAGACCCAAAAAAGTATGATTGCCGTGCCTATATATCACTCTTGCTTTGCTTGAACTGGCAATGCTGTAAATGGTTAGTAACAAAATTATTGTCCGCCAGAGCCGTTTTTCATTTGTTCATAAAAATGGTCTGGTGCGTTTCAACTCACCCGAGTCTCGAGTTTCTGCATTTGCTTTCTGCCTCCTTTCAGTGCGACTTGTTCCGCTTCATCCAACCTCATCTGCAAGTCCTTGACAGTCTGCTCCATGTTTTTCTTCATTCTTTCTAGATGTGATGATTGGTCTTGCTCTTTCTTCAACTCTTCCGCCATCATAGCAGCCTATACACGTGGGGGTCAAGAGAAGCGTTTTGTCAGTCGAAAATGCTATCGTATGCAGCATTTTCAGATTGTTAGAAGTGCAATACTGTAAGCAAACTGAATTTTACGTTTGTTTGTTCTTCAAAAATAAAACGATAACCAAATAATTTATGGTGATTTTTTCAAACATGTAAATGCCGTGTTTTCACATAGTGGCGAACAAAGCGGCAAGCAAGTTGAAAAACAGAAAGTACCGGAAATCAGTGACCTGCGAGAATATCACGATATGTATAAATGTAAGAAAAATTTCCTAAAGGTATTTCCAAACAATCAATGAGTGGAAAGAGGTTTATTCAAACAGTCATTTCTTGCAATCGATACAACCGCCACTATAAGAAGCGCATGTTTGCAAAAATACTGATTAATGATCTCAGTTTGTTCATTGAAACTGAAATTAATTAAAACTCCTTCTAAACAGTGAAATGGCGTAGTTTTTTTAAAGACTACTGAAGAAACAGGTAATTGTTTATTGCGGCCACATTTCAGGGCGTTGTGGGACACTACTTGGTACAGGAGAATTCATGTCGTGGTTTTGACAGCGCGTCGCTTCGGAGTAAAACCAGTGAACTTACATCCAGAATTGCTTTCTTCGCTTTCTCTTCAGCATTGCGTTGCTCCTGAACGGCTTCTTCCACCTCTCCCTGCATCTGTTGGACTTCGCCCTCCAGCTTCCGCTTCTGGTTGATCAAAGCTGTATTTTGGGTGTGGAGCAAGTTGGCGCGTTCGCTCACCTCCATCAACTCGCTTTCGGCGACCTTTCGACCTCGTTCGGTTTGTTCCAGCGCGGTTCGCATTTCTTCCAGTTCGCCCTGCGTTATGAAATCAACGCTTTCAATTTCTGACAGAAAATTTTCGATTTTTAACCTTTGCTCCAAACGTCTCGCAAACTTCGTATTTCGCAATTAAGGCTCATTGTTATCAGGCCCATAACCTAGAAAATTTTTCGCCCCCCCTGGAAGAATGTGTTGGACATAGTCTAAAACTATTGGACACAGTTCAAAAATTTTGGGCCCCTCTCAGAAAACTCTCCGTCCCTCCTGGTGCTCCAAGCTGGTTACGGGCCTGATTGTTATCATCCCAAGAAAAAGCATTTACTAAGCCGGCGACTCACCACCAGCAGATTTGCCCTTCGATCGACCACAGAGTGCTGTTCCTCCAAATCGTCGTTTCTGCGATTGGCCTCGTCGACCTGGATCTGCAAATCCTGTTGCAAATCGAAGTGAACAACCAGATAAAAATCAACCGTGTGTGTATGGAATAAATCAAAAGCCTGTGTTCATCAATTTGTTCTCTATTCAAGACGAACCGATACATCGATCACAGACGCCACTACTATGTCATAGTTAAGTAAATTGAGAATAACAGCTTGACAAAAACAGACATTTAAAGAGATTAAAAAACTTCACTTTCAGTCACACTCGTCAAAAACTTAGTAATATGCGAAATAACGATGTGTTTCATACTGATTCTAGAATATCTTCAACAAATTACGTTTGAAAACGGAGTGTGCTTGCTAGAGTAAGGAAAATGTTTCAATGCGTTTCTATTTCCAAAAATTTGAAGGATCGTAGAAAGTTGTCATTCTCTTTGCTTTGTCATATCTGATAAAAATCTGCTGTAGCAACCACTTACAAAGTGCTCTGTAGGCCATATCACTTGGTCAAAGACGTGGGATGACCTTGACATGTGGTCCTTAAAGTTTTAACACCCTAATACCCCTAAGTCAAATTTTCGTCAATCTTGATACCAGTCCCGTCGCCACGGCTTTGGTGGGTTTACCCCCCCAAACAATACCCAAGCCTCCCCAAATTGAAATATGAAACACTATAAATAAGTAGTTTTTTTTCAATTTTTTTGATTGTCAAGCCCCCTGCACAAGCGCAAAGCCCCACTATTGAAAAGTTTCTGGCGACGTTTCTGCTTGAATGCCCCTTTCAACAAAGTTTACTAACAAAGTTAACAGGTATCAAGTCAAAGTCAATCTGGATGGAAAGGAAGTCCAAGTTCTTAACGAACTAGGACTTGAATCCGGATTTGGACTTTACTTCCCAACACTGTTGAATACTCCAACATCCAATCTCAGTACTTCCTGGGGGTATTGGGACACCCCAGCAGTGGAAAGAGCACCACACTGCAGAATGCACCTGTGGACTGCAACCAGGGTTGGAAGATGTTTCATCAGTGCAACGACCAGGTGAACTTTCATAAACGGCCAAATCTTCGCGCTTAAAGCCAAATGCAGTTTTTATTTGTTTTTATGAACAAGTATTTTCGTCAACACAACTTAGCAAGTTACTATTTGCCTGACTGACCAGATTCTAAACGAGATTGCAGATTAGAAGTTCGATCGATTGATAGAACTATTTCTATTCTCGGAGTCTGTAATTATTAAACTGAGCTATTTCAACTGTCACGAAGGGAAGCGTGTTTGTGAGAGTAGACATGGAGACATTCTGAGTGTTGCATTCTTGGAATGTGGTACCACATGCAACTTGTGCAAAAATTCGGCCAAATTTTCAAAAATACTCAAATAAGGCCAAAAATCCAAATAAAATCTCTTCCGAAAACGGCCAAATTTTCACAATTTGGCCGCAAAAAAGCCAAGTTTCCAACCTTGGCTGCAACCATGCGGTGCGGGTGTGCATTGCTTTATCAGACCTGTTGGGTTCCACTTACTACATGCAAACAATTTTGCTGATCGTATCCAAAGAACAATTTTACTACCAATGCGCAATATCTTCCTCACATAAAGAAGCGCTATGGCGCTGGGTGGCAGCATTTAAGTCGTTTTTTTCGTTTTCAACGTGAACTCGTCACATTTTCATGTCCCGTTTTCACGAAAGTCACGTTTTCAACGGGAATTCGCTGCCTAAGCCAACAAAAAAATACGGTTGGAGGTATTGTCGAAATGCTGTTGGGGTGTGGCAAAAAAAGAAAAGAATAGAAGCAAAACAACAAAATATTGCCATATCACCGAGCCCGCCGCCATACCCAGTAATTGTACTTCTCAGCTAAAATGCTGTTTTGAGATGCGACAGTTGCCCCATGAGCATGACCGGTTTGAAGGGTCTATGCTTAGTAAGCATTGCTTAGTGGCTTTTAACCATAATTTACCTTGATTGTTCCATGACCTTCTTTCAGTTGTCTGAAGGCCTCCTGAGCTTGCCGGTTGGCATGAGCCAGTTGCATTTCAAGGTCATTGATGTCACTTTCCATTTTCTTTTTTATTCTCACGGCTTCTGATCGGGACTTGCCCTCTGCATCTAATGTTGCCTGCATCGACTCGATTGAACGTTGTCCGTTGCGCCTGCAGTGTTATAATGAAAAAGCCTTCGTTTTGTGCTGTTGTTTTTTCTACACTATGCATCCTGCAGTTCCAAAAAGATAGCAGTTATGATGAAACCTTAAGAGGGTCTGAACGTACGACCAGCACGTAACAAAACGAATTTCATGCTTGGATCGGAATGAAACTTGGAAGACTCGCGAAGCGGTAAAGAAACAAAAACCCACAAACCAGCGCCGTTTGCATTTTTTAGTTGTGCTAATTGTTTTCATTTTTTTAAAGGAGCATATTTTCGCAGCTGAAACGTGCGCATCTTCTCCAGTTCAGTTTTCGGCTCCAATTCACCTGACGTTGTCCATCTCTTCGTCCTTTTCGTGCAAGCGTCGTTCAAAGTCCTGCTTGACCTGCGCAAGTTCAACTTGCAAGCGTAGAACTTTGCTCTCTTCATTTTCCACTGCGCCCTCTGCTTCTTCCAGAGCTGCCTGTACGCGCAAGAAAAACGAGAGTGCACGCAGTGAAAAAATGCTTGCAATCTTTATTTATTTTTATATTAGTCTTTCATAAATCCAAAAGGTGTAAAACTCAATCCAACTTGTTCTCACCAACACAAAAGCTTGGTATTATTTCTACAGAAAATATGCGCAATTTCGATTCCGAAAATCATTTTACGCTGTTTCAAATTCCCAGCTTTAGCTTCAGGAAAAATAGGTTTTATATTCCAACAGTATCATATCTTCATTTTTAAAGATAGCAATGGAGTAAAGTTCTAAGTCTAGACATTCGCTTGTTGGTGGAAAAACGAATAAGGCCTAATGGAGTAGGTCTTGATTGAAATGGGAACTTCTTGAAGTGGCTTGCACCCTGTTTGCAATCTTTTAAAATCACAAGTTAACGTTTTGCGAGATATCGCAGCTCGCACCTAAACACCGTAAGGACAATATTGTAAGCATTGCCTTGGCGAAATGTAAACGCAGCGTGGAAATTCACTAACCTGAAGCTCCGTTCTTTCATGTTCAAGAGCTCGCCTCGCTTTTTCGAGCTCATGTATGCTTTTGCCTCCTTCTCCAAGCTGGTCCGTTATGTCAGATATTTCCTCTATGTGAAAAGAAATACGTTTCAAACCAAATACCAAACATGTACTACATGTACCAATTAATTTCAGCTGCATTTTAAATCCAACACGTTTGTGCAAAAAAGAGTTTCTATCAGTTTCGTAGCAGTTTTTCTTTTAAAAAAAAGCACAGGGACGTTCTGTCGGTGGCGAGTTAGATTGCATACAATTTACTTTGCAGAAAGCATGCAGTTCTAAAAGCTGTTGACTCTGTGGCAAGACCGGATGACCAATGCTTTTCACCTTGCAAATTCTTGTTTTCACGCTTTACAGTCTCCAGGGCATCCATTGCCTCTTCGTAGGCGTTTTTCATTTTGAAAAGTTCTGTTGAAAGACTCCTGGCTTCTTTCTGCGACAGCTCAAGTTCAACTTGCAGCTCCTCTTGTTTTTCTTTGTATTCCGCCATAACCTAAAATTTTGCATAGCGTGAAGTGTTGGGCATTCTCAGTAGGCCTTTATGCTGTGGACTTAAAAATTTGTAAGCAAGAGTTTTGACGTGGCTCGCGTTTTATGGTTGAAAAGCGTTGGTCACAAGAGGTAAGAAAGTGTACTTTGTCAAAGCTTCTTTGCTTCTTGTCCAGAGCTGCAGCCGCTGCATTCGATTTCTCCAAATCAACCATCATGTCTTCCATTTCACCCTGAAGGCGCAGTTTTGTTTTTTCCAAGCTTGAAGCTTTGGCTTGAGCGGCTTCAACCGCTTCCTCGGCGTCTTGAAGGCGAGCGGCCAATTTTTTCCTGCCGCCAAACGCGTTTGCAGTGTAAGCGAATTCGTCAACAGTCGCGTTCTAGATAAATTTTTATGGATTTGCTGACAGGACCGAACTGTTCTCACCAGTTGCAATGACTGAGCAACACATCACCTTTTACCATCGGTGGAACAGACGCAAACTGATGCAAAAGTCGTCATTATTTTTCGTCTGATCCATGTTTGGGAATCAAAATCAACGTGCACCAGCGGCGCAGCCAGCCCAAAATTTTGAGGGTGAAAAATGTTTGATTTTAGGCGAATAACACTATTTTGTTTAGGATACCGCATTTTAAAGCACAAAATGACTATCTATGCTAAAATTTCGGGGGTGCATGGTCCCCTGCCCCCCTGACATCGCCTGTGACATGTACTCCATTTTTCCCAAACTTATCTTGAACACTTCAAAGTGGGTAGATGAACATAAAATTTCCAGGCTTTTCGCCGGTTTGGACGCAGCTGCTTTGGGAGATTTTGAAACTCGCCCTTTATTACGGCGCATGTTACCTTATCAAATCATGAATTATCTTTTCACTAGCAGAATGGGTGGATTGGGTCACTTTGAAATAAAGACTGCTTAGCAAATGAACACTCAAAAACATCTTACTTCGCCTCTTCCAGCTCTTCAGTTCGTTGAATGGCGTCAGTTTCGTACTTCGTACGCCACTGCGCCACTTCAGCGTTCGCTTTCGACAGAGCGCGCTGCAGCTCCGCCTTCGTTTCTTGCTCTTCTTCGTATTGTTCTCTCAAAAGGTCGTTGTCGTGTCGGGCGCTCTGGACTGCGTGAGCCAATGCGCTTTTAGCCTGCAAAAGCAATGCAAGCGCATATTTAAGAGATATAAATGCAAGTTGGTCAGGATCGATGAGATTTTGGACCAAGTAACTAAACATTTTGCTCGTAGCTGTTCCAAAAAACAGGCACAACTCTATGCATTGTATTTGCTTGTGGTTGAAAAAATATTTTGTTTTTTTGTAAACAGGGTAGCAATTTTTCTGCAAGACCAATATCAGTAGGCAAGAAAATGCAGAGTAGTGGTTTTTTTAATTAAGCAAAAAAATCAACATTGATTTTCTTTTCTCATCTTTTTCATAAACTTTTATCCGGTTAAAGTCCAAGTAAGTTTCTGAAAACGCGTGGCAACCATTACGCTTAGCTCTTGCAAAAGTAATCTCGCACCTTTGTTTCTTCTTCCAATTGTCTTTTGTATTCTTCTAGTTGTTGCTGAAGAGAGTTGCGCGTTCTGTTGTACTGATTCATCAACGATTCCTTTTCTTCCAGATATCGACTGAGCTCACCCTGGTTGCGCAAAAGCAAGGGATTTAAAAACTTGCTAACAGTGCTCTTGGTGTATCTTGTCATGATAAGAGTAAGACATTTTTAAAAACATTACTTCTCTCTTTTTGTTCACAAGATACGAGCTTTTCACACAGATTTTAACAGCAGTAAGCAGACCAGACAAAGATTTTTCAACAAAAAAAAATAACAGAAACAAATCGAAAGAATCGTTCAATGAGACCGAAGATGAAAGTCACGAATATATCACTGATCATTGGATTGATTTCACGTTCGTCTTTGCAGTGGTTAGTTCGTAATGAAAAACGCTTCAGTGGGGGTTATACTCAATTCAAGGCTAACCTTCTCGCTAGAAAGACGAGCAAACTTGGCGTTGACTTCGTTCAGTTCACGTTGCATCTCATCGCTTTTCGACTTTATTTCTGAAAGCTGATCTTCCAAATTGCGGCTCACTTTTTCAAAAGTCAACTGCAATAACACCAAGACAAATTAGCATACAGTGTGACGAAGGTCCAAAAGAATTGAAGTCGTGGATTGCGTTTGATCGTATCCACAACAACAACAACCTTTTGTTTTGTAACTGTTTCCACGTTGCTAGCAAGATCATCGATTTCCATTTTCATTTCGCTTTTTTCTTTCTCCAGTTTCTGCTTCACACGTTGAAGGTTGTCCACCTGAATTTGAAAAGCGGTTGCAAGTCATTATCAAATCTTATGAGGTGGTGATAGAAAGGATTGACCGCCAAATTTTAGCGTGAAATGAAGACATGAAATAGCCTGTACACGAGTCGGTGTCAGGTGATTGCCAATTCCGCTAAAACTGGTTGTGACAGCTCTTTGAAAACATAATGCTTAAACAAAGCGAAACGCAGAAACCTTGCAAAGTCGTGTAAGAAGCAATAACGCAACAATCAACGACTTAATCAAATCATCCGATGAAATACAGCAGAAAAACGCTACAATCCATGTATCAAACGAAGCTACAACTAATTCATCTGATGAAGGAAAACACTATACATGCCTGGAAAAATTACTCGAGCTGTTTCCTACGTCATCGTATCGTGCTGCGCGCTAAAGATGTACAACTGATAGGCTATTTCGATGTTGTAGCGCAGGAAACACTGAGCGGAATATTATTTCTACGTGTGACGCTGTGACAAGGAACATACAGGCAAGCAGCGTTAAAACAAAAACGTAAGTTGATTGTTATCTTTTGTTAACGACACAAACCGCTTTATCTCGAATTGTTTTTCGGACAATCAGCTTCAGACCTGTTCACTCAATTCCGCCAGGGTGTCAGCGTGCTTCTTCCTCATGGTCGAAACTGTGGCTTCGTGAGCCAAGTTGGCTTCTTCAAACTCGCGCCTTAACTTGCTGTACTCGCTTTCCCGACGCTTGTTCAGCTCGATCTGGACATTGAGGGCACACAACTTAGGGCACGCCGCTAAAGTAGTAGTAAAAAGCTAGAAGCGACAAGCGAGTCCAATTTTCACGTTGCAATCAGGGCCGGTTTAAGGGTACTGAAGGCATTAAGCTGTTTACTAGAGAAGGGCCTATAATTTTGCAAACTAAGCTACAAAAAGTAATAGAAATGATACACACATGAGAAAATTATTTACTGCGAAATAACGTAAGCATAAATACAAAAATTTTAATAGTATTCCCCGTCTATCTTGTTTAAATATAATGTTAGATGAAAGAGTCTTGCAAAAGAATTGAATTGCTTTAGTTAGTGTGATCAGATATTTCGTCAAATTTGATAAATTTTAGGAGATAATTCGGTAGTTACTTGTAATAAAAACAATAAATTAAAAAACAATTGAGGGCCGAATTATTTCAGAGCCCAAGTCTATAGCCTTGCCGTAGTAGCCTAATGGTTAAACCGGCACTGGTTGCAATGTATGCCACAAACATCACGCGCAAAAGGAAACGATTTCAGCGGACAAAATAGTGAAAACGATGGTATGAAATCAAGTCTATACTGCCTTGTTTCTGAAGAGAAAGCAGTGGAGAAAGTAAAATGGAATTCTGTAGCAACGTGAAGTGCATTATAAGAACTACGTCGGAAAAACACTTGTGAACAGTTGAACATATGTGAAAGAAAAACGTGTTGAAAATCAACTCATTTGCGTGATTCAATGCCAAACTTTTAGCACCTCATCAAAGAGATGTAATTTCTTTCAGAAGTCCTATGAAACACATTTTAAAAGCATTGAGCTTCATTAAATGTTCACACGTTTGAAAGCAGAGCCTATCAGAAGGAACAGGAAAATCCAGTTCCTCACTCGGTTATATTTTTAATTTATGAAAGTGGCCATATCGGAAAGACATACATGTAATGCTAGATGTTCACAGAATGTAAGATTGTATTTAGTCCTGCCCGTGGCCTTGCGGTTAGTGCTTCCTCTCCGGTTTCTGGTAGGTCTAGTGTTCGACTGCAGGCTGGGTCTCACCAAGACTTTGTAAATTGGTATTACGGCCTTCTTGCCTGGCGCACGGTTTAGAGAAAGCTGCGGGAAAAGTCTGTCAAGTCCTTTCGGACGTGGGAGATGCAACCCTCTGTGAAGTCCGGTCGTCGTGGCCTGCCTTGCCACTGGAACACCTTCAAGGGTCAAGCGCGGGGGGCTGAGGCATGGTTAACGTTTGCATCACCCTAAAGAAAACTATGCATTGACGTCGCTGTGTGTGTGGTCTTGTGCATTTTTGTTCGGATGTACTTGTGCGTGCGTTCTTGTATGTACCTTTAACCTGCGTTCGCCCATGGCTACATACGAATTAAGCAAACCGTTTTTCATAAGCGCAGATCTTCGCTTTATGAATCCCGTTTAGAAGCGAAATAGTTAAAGCAGAAACCTGAGCAGCAGTTGCGCCTCCAGATTCCTCTAGCCTTTCGCTCAGCTCCTCCAGCTCACGTGACATGTCCGTTCTCTGCTTTTCAACCTTCGCTCTTGCAGCTCGTTCCGCGTCCAGTTCTTCTTCCAGTTCCTCAATTCTTGCCTAAATAAGTCAAAGACAGTGTTGCTTGCAGCAGAAGTCAAGCCTATGCAAGATTTGTTAATTTCATACATCACGACTTTGAAGATGCATAATATATTCAACACTAGTAACTGTGTAGCACAAAATGGCAAATTGGTATTCTAGTTCTTTTGCTTTTGTGTCTGGTACTAACATGAAATGCGACAATGCCACAAACATGCTGATAAACTGAACAGAACACCGTACCCAAGTACATTATGAAGAATGACACCTTGAAAATTTTTAAAGAACAGAGCGCCGTAAGTGTTTGAAACACAAAAGTTGGGAAAAATAAAAGTTTGAAAATTCTGTCGAAAAAAAGTTAATTCTCGAGTTATCTAATTATCACACCTTTGACACCTCGTAGACTACGGGAAGTTCTATTCAATCATTTTTTTCCGAACTCCAACTGCACTGAACATGTAGCTGAACCGCGGTGGCGAAAAGACATCGGAAAAGACCAAATTTACCTTAAACACTTCGGCCCCTTCCAAACAACAGATGTGACTCATCGCCAGAGCCTTTGTTGGCCTAAAAATTTGCCGTTTAACTTACCGTTTAACGCACCAACGTTTAACTTGGGTGCTTACTTGAAGTTCTTTGATTTTTCTCTGCAGTTGTGCGATCAACGCTTGTTCGTCTTCCATTTTCGTTGTCAGCTGATTGTACTCAAACTCCTTCTTCTTCAATTTTTCCTCCAATCGCTGGCGATCATTCTCCAAATCCATGATAGTCTCTTGCGAAAGTCTTATGTCTCCTTCTTGCTTGCGCTTCGTCCTCTCAAGTTCCATGCGAACCTTTTTCTCGTGCTCCAAAGATGCTTCAAGCTACAAAACAATATTTCTTCTGTTGAAATTGCGACAACTCTTGCGTTTAGTGAAAAACCACAGGTCTCAACCATCCACGGCATCACAGGTCTCTTGAAAGATATGAAGCGCGATTGCAGCGTAACATGTAATGAACGAACTCCGTAGGCTATATGCTAAAGCGCGATAAGCCCAACAACTAATATGTAAACGTACTACATTATAGAATTTAAACGTAGTAGTACAGTAATCGCCTGAATATTCTAAAATTGTCATAAAAATCAGATAGATGTCATAGTCAGAAAACAATTATTGACTCCTTAAAAATAAACTCTTTAAAAAGCTAAAAGCACTTGCGTGTGTGCCGGGGGCTGAACTTACATCATCAACTTGTTGCTCAAGCTTGGTCTTATGCTTTGTCAAGCTATTGACTTTGTCTTCTTCAGTTTGTAAGTCGTCTAGCGTCTGCTGGTGAGCCTCTTGCAAAGCTTTTTTCTCTTTATGTGCTTTGTCTAGGCTTTCTTCCAGAGTTTGAAGCTCTTCAGCTAAGTTTTTCACCTGAAGTCAAAAATCACCAACAAAGTCATCGCATCGGGTTGTGACATCAGGTGATAAAAGAGCTGCTTAAAAAGCATTTAGTTAGACAAAGCACAAGCTTGTTATTGGAAGAAATATTCAAAAATTGCGAGAAAAAAGTTCAAAACCGGTTGGTCATAAATATTTTTTCGATTGTGCAGATACGAAAAACTTAATCCCAGGTTGAGACCATGGACGAGGTAACAGATTGTATACCACGACTACATAGACGTAGCCAGGGGGGTCAAAGGGGTCATTCCCTCCCCCCACATCCCCCCCACATTTTTAGAAACTATAGTCATTTTGTGCTTTGAGAGGTGTTTTCTCAACAAAATAATGTTATTCACCTAAAATCACGCATTTTGACCCCTCCAATTTTTTTGGTCCCCACCAAATTTTTGGGCTGGCTACGCCACTGCACGACTGGGCTTAAATGCAAAAAAACTCTGTTCTTATTGCATGCATTCAATACAACTAGTAGAGAGTAGAGGCTCTACCAAAAACTTCAAATACGTTGTTCCTTGATGGTTTACAAGTGGATGTATCATTGGTCAAGTGACAATCCATGACCAAATCACGCAGATGACAATATTTATTGTAAATGTTGTAGTAGGTTCACATCCGCAACCCTCCTAAGAGCAACGGCGGGCATGAAAATGAATGAACGTAGTAAGTTCACAACCAAACGTGCAGCATGGCTCTTGCACGTACTGTAGTTGTTAGAGCAGTCGTTCTAGTACTATTATAGAGATTTGTTAGATTTTGTGCACACGCCGCTCAGTTTTTTAACTTTGTGTCGGCAGCTAAAAGAAGTTGATCAACAGTTTTTAACTTTCTGCATTGGCTAGAATTTTGGCTATGAAGTAAGGTTTTGTTTTGGCAGCTTGTTTAATGTTTGCGTCGTCAAATATAGTCTGCTTACACTGGCAGAAGAAAGATACATATCCAAAAACTACCCTATTTAAGCTTCAAAAGTTACCTTGTTTTCTGTTGCGTGTTTTTCTTTTTCAACCCTAGCAAGAGTCAATTCGAGATCATCGATATCCTTCTTTAGTTCTGAGCACTCGTCTTCCAATTTTCGTTTTTTAGATAGTAGGTCGTTGTTAGATTCTTCCTCATCTTCTAGGCGTTCTTGGAGATCTGTGACAGCCAATTGATGGAGCATTTTACAATGTTAGACTAGAAAGTCCGAAGGTATGCTGGAAAGATGGGTACGATGCATCTTTAGAAAAGTGCAACAGAAGAAAAATTGCGTGATTATCTGTAATATGTAGCTGAAATAAATATATAGGCAGGCTGTAGAGGATAGGTCCGCACACAGGGTTTTGCTTTGTAGTTTTAGAAGTGCATTGGTACGACTCAGTTGTCTCTCATTTCCTCTTCCCCTGTCGCTTTATCGCTCTGGCTTTCCGAGGTGTCAGGGTGTCAGTTTTCGTTCGTGAAATGATGGATAACGGGTGCAGTAAACGAGAGAGTTGATGTAAAAGACAAAATCTGCTGAAACAATTTGCTCTTCTTATGGATTTCACCATTCAATGCACAATCGCCTTTGTGCGTGCAGACAATTTATTAGGGGGAATTGGTAATTGCGACATTAGACTGCAAACTAAAAAGACAAATATTAGTACTGTAATGCACTATAGAAGTAACGTGTATTCATTTGTTGTTATGGGTTATCGCGGCGCTGTAAAAATGCAAGCCAACAGGCAGCATTGAAGTGTGAAATTGTAATATGAATTTGTGACATTATGCATGTAAATCGAAAGTGAGGAGTGAACCCTGTATCTCATTGTTACCAACACCTCGCGATTTGACGGTACATGTAACTTGTGCTGGTTGGTACACCGAAAACAGAGAGTTTAATACCACAGGAATATCACTTGAGCTGAAAGCGTGTACTGTGTTACTGTGAGGCACTGTCACACTATCGACCATCATTACCTTTGATTTTTGAATCCAGCTCGACTTTTGATTTGATCAACTGATCACACCGATCTTCGGCATCCTGGAGATTTTCTTGCTCCTGAAAAGCACGTATACGCTCATTGTTGTACATAAACTAAATCAGATCTTGCGTAACATTAAGTGCCACTAAAGTTCTTTCCATAAACTGTGGAAGCAGTTTTCATACTTTAACAGCTATGGCCATAAAGTATACTTGTGTTTCTTAATCTTTTTTGAAAGGGCTTCTCAGACTTAGTCAGGTTTGAAACTCACTTGGGACTGAAAGAATTGGATAGATTAACACTAAAATCAGGGAGTTAATTTTAATCCAGCGATGTTCAACACAAAAGTAAACTCATTCCAGTCAAAAACATTTCTCAAATCAAGGAAGTCAAACATACTGGCGGGTTAGCCAGAAACAAAAAAACACTTTCATCGACGAAAAAGAGCAAAAGAAGTTTGGTATTTTCCTTGAAAACAAGAAATTTACCAAAAAATATCCTCTCTCAGTTTTACGGTCGATTTACCGTAACAGTGGAACTAAATAATCTATAAAATTTGCAAGAAACTTGTACGTTCAAACTGAAATGTAGTCTGCTTGCAAAATAGCACTCTTCTCTCTATGCAAATTGAAATAAAACTTGACCCGACATGACCGATTACGACGAAGGTTTTTAGAGATGAATCAGGTTCACTTTTCTGACATGTGAAAACATCCAAGCGTGTATAAGGTTTCCAGTGCTTCCTTGAAACGCAACCGAGTATTAAAAAATTAACATCTTGCAATTATGATGCTGTTCTAATGACACCCAACTCCTATTCCCTTCAACCCATCGGCGTAGCCAGAAGGGCCCAGGAGTCCATGCCCCTTCCCAAATTTTTACAATATCTAGTCATTTTGAGGTTTGAGAGGCGGTATCCCAAACAAAATACTGTTGCTCACCTAAAATCAAACATTTTGGCCCGCCAATTTTTTTGGGCTGGCTACGCCACTCCTTCGACCGCAAATTTTACAATGCGACAACAAACCCATAAAAATAAGTTAGAAAAATAGAAAGAAATTACACTGCAAACACAAACAAATATAAGCTCATGAATATGATGCTTACAGCCAACGAGAGCATTGTTGTAATGGCAAACATACCGCCGAAAGTTGCAACACCAGATCGTTCTTCTCTTGAATGAGAGCGACTTGTGCTTCTTCCACCTCTTGCCTCCTCTTTTTTTCTTTATCTAAAAGGTCCTTTGTTTCCTCCATCTCTTTCTCTATCGCTTCCCGCTCCTTGGCTGTCTCAGCAGTTTTGAGAAGAGGTTTGATCTTGAACATAAGCTTCATCCATTCCCAGTTGCGAACTGCCAGATACGCCCTGATATTTGCTTGGATGACACTGCAGGCTTGTCTGCGTCACAAACTCTTTGGTTAAACTTTGTGATCAAATCGAAGACGATTTTCAATACATGTTATGCAATGCAGCATGGTAAACAACCTCGGGTGAGAAAATAATGATGAAGGACTGTAAACACATTTACCTAAGCATATGCTCAGACGAAAAAAAAACTTGTTACAAAACATCAGAAAACAGAGCGCGCCACTTTCGGTGAGGCTGTTTCATATACTTTAAGCTAGAACAATTTCTACAATTTGTGCAGGTTAATCAAGTTCAACATGACATGTTTCCTAACGGCTGCTCAGTGGAAAAACCGTAGCCGAGCTTGATCACTGCAACATTGATGACCTTCAGCGACTTTCCGTTCAAGCAGTATCGAACTAAACTACAAAAAGCTGTATCGCTACTACCCCCAAAGGATGCACTTCCATAATTGGGGCTAGTTTTGAATGCTTATAGAAAAGGAAGTTTCATTATACTTATAAGAGTGCCACGAGTGGTCTATGTGTCTCATCTTTGCTTACCCTGTGCCGTACGGCCCGGGGCTACTTTCGTAGTGAGGGCTACAGCGGTGGCAAGTCACTGGCGGCACCGCCGCCACTCGTGAAACTTTCCTTGCGTCCATCCACCAACGCTGAACACGAGGCTTGGAAGCAAGGCCGGATTTATCATTGGGCTTAGGTGGGCTTAATCACAGGGCCCTGCTGGCCACAGGGCCTCATCTCCCCTCTAAAATCTTTCAAAAACCTTCTAAAAAGCCTATACTCCATCGATTCAGCATGAGTTTTTTGCTCATATTAAAATATGAAATCAGATTGATCTACTTCTCTGTAAGATAGTGGGCAGCACTGACGAACGTTTGCCACCAAATTGAAATGCTCTGCACTATTTATCTAACACAAGTTTGGAGACCCATTCTAGAGTTTCGACAGCCATCAGTGAAAGTTATGCACATCTTGGTGAAGCACCCAGTCACATCCATTACGATGGCTTTGAAAAGGGTGATACCAAGACAACTAGCTCAATAATTTTTGTAGAAAATGAAAGACTTTGAGGTTTTTCTCATATTTAATGTGTGGACTGGTTTACTTTACCAGTTTCACAAAGCCAGTATTGGCTTCCAAAATTTACAGATTTCATTGACCACATACGCAAATCTATACAACCACACACTACTGTACTGCAATTTGTTTTCAGCATACGGCGCTGTTTTAATTAGAGTGAAGGGAAAGGATAAACTATTCTAATTGATGTACAGTGCAAAACTCTTCAAGAAGGCGTGGAGTGCAAAAACAATAACACAATGCACCTGAAGCCTTATTTTAAATGTCTATAAGTTAAATTTCTATAAGATATAAGTTTAGGATACATTCATTTATGCCAGTAATTGATTATATCTTTACTCAACGAGGTAGAGAGGAATTACAGTACTGTGTACAGAAATGCTGCTTAAAACTTTTGTTTTTAAATTAATCTGCAGCAACGAGGGAAGAAATCCATGCTGTCAAGAGACTAGAGCAGCAGTAATATCTAAAGGATGGCGATAGCAATCTTTCTGATGAATTCTTGATTTTTCATTTGTGTGTCGACCAGTTTCAGAAAAAATAAGAAAGTTTCACGAAACAAGACATGTCCCTAATATTACAACAAGAAAAAACTCGACGCTGCTTTTCCAAATGTGGAAATAATTTTCTGATCTTTCCTGTGTTTGATGGTCACTGATTGTCCTGAAGAAAGATAATTTTCCAGACTGAAAATGATCAACAGTGAGCTTTATTCAACCATGTCACAAGTACGGCTGTCTGGTCTGAGTATTCGAAAAATACAGAATGATCAGACCCGTAACTAGGGTAGAACCCCACCTGGAAAAATGTGTTGGACATAGTTTAAAACTATGGACATGATTTAAAAAATTAGGGCACCCTCAGAAAACTTTTCACCGCTCCTGGTTTCCCAAGTTGGTTACGCGCCTGAGAATGATAAACTGTGCTGTATTGATTTTAGGGAAATCACTGACGAGTCTGCCATCAGTAAAGGCGGAGTGAAGATGTTCTGACAGTAAATTACCTGCAGTTAATGCGGAAATACCTTTAACAGGGTGATGTAAAAACATAGAAATTTGATAATCTGACTGTTTTGTGTAAATAATAAACTTCTTCATCAATCATCTCTGTATGACTTAAGATAGATTCTTGAAAGTTTAAAATATAAAGTATGTCAGCCTTCAAGGGTTAAAATGTTAAAAAATGTTTACATCGTTTACATTTGATTAAATAACGTTAATTGTTATTAATGACTGTCTTGTTTGTTCTCTCATTTCAATTGTTTTCAACATGTGATCTGCATAAGGAACTGTTGGGCGGGTTGAGGCTTTTGTTAATAAGCAAACCATATCATAGCATTGAAATTTCTTTCAATGTACTTATGTAGCGTAGAGTTCACACATTCTAGACAAGACTTTAACCAAACAACTCTCGAAAATATTCCTTTAGGCTGAGCACTTTGTGTAGAAGTTGTTTCAAATAATGATTGATCAGATAACATGTAATATTTTAAGTATTCCTAAATTAGGCGTTGCATGCCGCTGGCCGGGAGAGAGCACATGCTGGGCATGACCCCACAAATCGAAAGAAGTCTATATACATAGACAAATTTAGACTATTTGGGCACCACAAAATACAATTGCTTTATGCATTGTAATATCTATAGATCACTCAGAACAGGTTTATGCGGGGCAAGGCCGCCCTGACCTTTTCAAAGAGATGGTTTTTAGAAGCGAAATGCTAGGTAATTATCTACTAACTTGAGGAGGCTAGAAGCTTTGCAAGTGCTTGTACACACAAATAACGTTGTAGTTACAAAGCAGCGCTATTGAAAGATTTGGTTTGAAAGGGAAAAACGAAACTGCTAATAAATCGCTGAAATCTTGAAACTTCTGATAAACGTTTGACATTTCAACTGATACCAATTGTGGAAGCATTGTATCAAACAAGCGTAAATTAGCAAACAAAAATCATTGTGAATCAGGGTTGCCGGATCTACTTTTTGCCAAGGGGCCAAATCTAGTCCAGAAAAGAGCCAAATTCTAAGACAAGGGGCCAACAAAAGGGCCAACCATTTTTTCCAAATTTATCAGCAGTTACAAAGTTATATGAAGCCATACCTAACAATTTATTAAATGGCGATGTTCCTCAATCACAGTTGTAGCGCAACAGCAAAGCAAGTACGTGATGAACGATCGTAAGAGAACAACTTAATTTCCATGTGTAGCCATAAACTGGGATAAGTTTACCATCCTCGATAAGTGCTAAAGTGATCAACAACAATCTGAACAATAACAATACCAACAAATACGTGCACCACTTGAATAACAGTAGGTAACGTAACAGTTCTCACTGCTGCCTCTACAGCTGCAGCAAATAGCAGGTATTCTGATGAACTTTCTTGCACATTAATTCAGAAACTCTAAGGATCCCAACAAAATTTTGTAATCAAAAACCTTCAAAATATAGAAATTTGGTGAAAATCTACAATCAATTAGTCAAAAAAGTAAAAAAATATGTTTTTTCAGACAGGACCCAGGGTGGTCAGATCTCATTCTTGTAAGGGCCAGTCTATCCTGGAAAGGGGCCAAAAAAGAGCCAAAAAGCCAAACGAAACTTTGGGGCCAGCAAGTGTTATTTGGCACAAAATTTCTGAAATTTGGCCTCAAAAGGGCTAACCTGGCAACCCTGTTGTGAATACCCACTTTTATCCGAATATCACAAACAGATAACGTTTAGGACCATACAAAAAAGATCAATTAATTCTTGAAACGTTTCATGTGCGTCATAACTGCTTTTCAAAAAATTATTTAAGGTTTGATGTCATCATGTTGTTTCCCTCTAGGACGTTTGCCGTTATCATGAAAACAACTTACTTTCGCTCAAGCATCTTCTTGAATTCAATCCTCATCTGTTTGCCGCGGGTTCTTGCCTGCATCCGCGTGATGATGATGGTTAGGCGCTCGTCTCTCATGTCCTCCAGAAGTCCTAGCATGCCTGCTTTGAAGAAGATCTGCGCACAGTGTTCATTTTCAGTCAAAGTCAAGTGAATTCTTTTATAACCAAAAACTACATTTCTCTTGTCAATCTGAGATTTCAGATGCCTCATTCACAAAGACTGAAATCATAAAAATATGCTTGGTGTTCAACAAACTCGTTGACATGACGCGATGAAGAGCAAATTCAGTCGTCGTTAATAATATAAATAGATGGCAACAAACTGATGAAGATCGGATTTATATGGCTTCACATCCAAACTTCAAGATTTTTCCACGAAACTTGAAAGTAATCGTCACAATTAAAGCATCCGTTTTTACTTATAATTGTACAGTCTCACAGGTTGTGCCGCCAAGTGTACTGATTTCGCTTTTGCATTGCTAACGGACGATAACAACCCACATCAGATGTATACGACTGCGAGTACAATCGCCTACTATCAATTTTGCGTTGCACTTAGATCCAACACCATGACTGTTGTTTGTTAACATGAACAAATTGCACTCCGTCCAAATAGTCGAAGCGCCACAAAACAGGTGTTTCTGCACCTTTGTGTTTCCAAATCGATACTGTGCAGTGTCGAGCTCAAGCGATGACATAAGCTTTTCAGTGGCCTTCTTGCTGTCCACAAACTGGCCCTCAGGAATCGCGTTTGGATTGAGGATGCGGTATCTTAATTAAAAAATTTGTTTCATATTATAAGTGCACAGCAACTTTGGTGACTGCCAATGCAGATTCGCCTGTCAAAGCTCATTGCAACAAGACGCCATGTTGCTGATGGCAACCTGAGTTTACTTTTGGTGAGGAATTACGAAGCTCAAAAATCGCTAGGGAGATACGAAAAGTAACCTAAAAGATGTATTCTACGCCAAGAGATTGCGTATTTTGCTTAGACTGGCCCAACTCATACCTTTGTTTAAACTCGGCGTAGAGGACCCGGCTAGGAAATCCTTTTCTGCAGATACGAATGCCTTCGAGGACACCGTTACAACGAAGCTGATGGAGAGTCAAGCTGCTTTCAAGGTACCCGGGCTTTTTCATCTCGTTGGGAATGATGCAACGCACGAAGTGAGGTTGCGTCGATCTTAGGTTTGTCATCAGTCGGTTGAGAGACTCCTGCGATAAACAAAGCACCTCAGCAGGTCGCGTTTTATTCAGTGACCCTGTATTATGCGACTAAATAGGTAAAAAAAAAGTTTTGCCTAGTCTGGGTGACCAGGCAGCAGAGATGAGCACGGATCCAGACTAGATCGGACTGGATCAGGACTGAAGTCAATTTTGGCCGGATCAGAATTGGATCGGACTGCAATTTTTTTGAAAACTTGCGATAATTTTCAAAAATTTGCGGTTCAGGACTGGATCAGATTCAATTTTTTCGGATCAGGACTGGATTCGGACTGAAAAATTTTACAGTCCGCTCATCTCTGCCAGGCAGCAGCATCGAAAGCCTGTTTTTCAGCAGCATCGAAAGCCTGTTGATGATATTCACCAGCGTCTACTAGAAACAAGCAAATTTAACGAATAGAAACCATAGATGAGATGCGATGCCGTTGTTTGGAAAGAAAAAACTAATACTAGGAATGCACCGACAAGAACAAAAGCTAACAAAGGAGTTAGCTGCAATTCAAAAGCACCACGAACAGTTGGGGCAAGCCAAGGACACTGCTTTGTGGAAACCAGACAAGAATGCCGAGGAACTAAAGATGGCAGATGAAAAAAGTGCATCAACTGGAGAAGCAACAAAAGGCTTCAACAAAAATTACGTAAGACTTGAAAAAGGAACTGGATAATGTCGTAAAAAGACTACACAAAGATGACGTGAAACAGCAAGTTATTACCGACTTGTTTTCTTAAAAGATTGCTGTTTACAAATTCAAGATTTTTCGAAACCTATAACAAGATGCATTTGTTTATGTATTGAACTTACTCTGTGCAAGGAAGACACTGTTTGGAAAGATCCTCCTTTCTGCCGTCGACCACCGCCTTTACCTCCCTTCTTTGATGATGACATAGCTGCTCATGGAAGAGAGTTTATTAAAAAGCGTGGCAGAACAACCAGTCCTTTTTCAAAAACGTTTTGTGACCTTTGCGTGCTAGTCCAGAGGTGAACGTAAGCCGGAACGGCCCGGAACGCCGTTCCGGTAAAAGAATCGTTGCCGGTACGGCGTTCCGGTTAGAGTTTCAAGTACACTAATATGTAGTCTATTTGTTTTTGTTCAACTCAAGTTTTTTGCCATGTCGTTATTAACGAAACATTCTGCAGAAGAATGAGTGTACCTCAGAAAATATGTGAAATACGGTGCGGCGCAAAGGGTTGAGATGAATCACAATGAGGATTCTCTTTTTATGGCGTTGAGAATGGACTATTGCTACGTATGATTTATCACACAGAACGTCTGAAGCCGTTTTCAGATTGCGGGAGGACAGTCTTCTATTTGCGTGTGAGCAGCAGCTCAAACCAAATCCACAAGGTTCTCAAGCCATTTAGTGTTGTTAATGTTAGGGGACCGCAGATTTTTCAGGCAGTTCGGAGGGTGGAGGAACTTTCGTTGAGACTGGGCTTTCGTTGAGACGTTCTTCATGTTGGT
>Ga0210059_1002989_pt1 | contig 26830 bp, 15 predicted proteins | sample Ectturendosymbi2_FD_188042 | JGI IMG/M metagenome (GOLD analysis project Ga0210059, IMG submission 188042) | Ecteinascidia turbinata endosymbiont from Florida, USA - Sample 2 (SPAdes) (version 2) | ecosystem: Host-associated > Tunicates > Ascidians > Unclassified | place: Key West, Florida... | reverse complement strand
TCTAAAACAATTAACTTCCATTTGAGCCATGCTTTGTCAATTGAACCATTGCTTGAAATTAAACGAAATAACAAAAGACCTAATTTAAATCATTCTAGCATAGGCAGAAAGTTGAAATAATTAAAAACAAACTCAAAACAGCAATGTAAGTCGGATATTTTCAAATAAATGTGTCTCATGAACGTTATCTTTCAACTGACTTACATTTCTTGATTGCAATTGTAGTGTGGGGAGAAAGTTGAAATGATTTTGAAAGTTTCAAGAAACTGTGACGTCCGCCAGAATTTTGTCACAAAAAAAGTCACATGAAAATTTATTTTCTAATGGATCCATATTCCGTGATTCTAGCATGGGTACAAAGTTGAAATAATTCTGAAAAATTGATGTAACTGTGATGTCTGAACAATTACTTTTCATGTGATCTAAATTTCGTGATTCTAGCAGGGGTACAAAATTGAAATATTTTTGAAAAGCACATGAAACTGTGAAGTCCGCCAGAATTTTTTTACAAAAAATATCTCACGAACAATTACCTTTCATGTGATCCACATTTCCTGATTCCAGCATGGGTACAAATTTGAAATATTTTTGAAAATCTCATGAAAGTGTGTAGTCCGCCTGAATTTTTTCACGAAAACATATCTCACGAACAATTACTTTTCACATGATCCACATTTCCTGATTCTAGCAGGGGTACAAAGTTGAAATATTTTTGAAAAACTCATGAAACAGTGAAGTACACCAGAATTTTTTCACAAAAACATGTCTCACGAACAATCACCTGTCATGTGATCCACATTACGTTGATACGGGTTTTGCCTGTGGAGAATGCAGTGAGACTACATTTTTACGATCCATTTATCAAAATGTCACTGTCAGAAACATCTTTCACAGGTTGCAACCAACCTCCAAGATCGGTTTTGCTTCCCGAATGCTGTAGACGTTGCTGTCGTCTTTGTCGCAACTGTTATTTGGTCATGAAGCTTGTTGTATTTGTCAATCGTGGTTTGGTACATGCAATGCCAATCGTTCGCTCATTCAGTGCAATGCCTCAATATCAATTTTTCTTATACTGTTCCTTTCGCCTTTAAAAAGACTGCTGTATTTCCGTTGCGCAAGTCATGACCCCAAAGGGTTGATAATGCTGTTATTCAAGATTCAGCAGTAACTATTTGAGCTTGGGTTCTCATTGCTAAACCTAGGTCCGTCCTCGCAGAAACTAATCTGGCTGACAGGCCTAACTAACTGCCCGATAAATAACTATTTCCAAACGATTCACTACCGAAAATACATGTTACAGAACACACAATTCTTTAATTTATTGGCTTTATTCGTGTAGGTTCAAACGGAATGAAATAGTACTCACCAAAGTAAAATATTTCACGGAATTTGAGCACTTCTCGACATGTCAGAATACTCACATAATTCTCATATATTAATTCTGTCTCTTAATATTCGCCGCGAAGGGGTCTATAATTCTTCGGAGCTGGTTCTCCTTATTCAAACGAGTTAATAATAAGTATGCAGTAAGGCTGAAGCTTTTGCGCCTTAATAATCGTCACTGGTACGACCTTCTACATTATTCGAACGTGCAGGATATTGCATGAATTGCTCAAAAAGTAGAGACTTTATTAGGACTGTGCTTTGAAATATACGTCTGTCTACTTAGCTGGAGATTGCTGAATTGAAGTTATCACAATCATACTTCACCGATATTAACTTGTATCTCGATGTGGGAGGTAAAATCTATGTGATTCAAGGCGGAAATTTATCATTAATCAGAATCTCGAAACTGCTGTTTTTAGTCGGAGTCTAGCGACTTTGCTTGGTATGTCAACAATTCGGCAAAGTACGAATGTGACTAGCTCACGAATACAGCACAAGCTTATGTCGAGGCTACCCTGACACATCACTTCAGCCTGACAGAGCCTTACTTGGGCAAAACATTCTGTAAGTTTTAACTGGCATGGCGCTTGGTACAAGCCGCGAGTTACCATTTGTCTATTCCTGATCATTGCCCGACGTGGGTCAAATGACCAATGTCAAGACAATGACTTAACCTCAGTCCTTTGGGCCGAGGCGGAACAAGCCAGTCTCTCTTTCCTGATCATTGCCCGAAGTGGGTCAAATGCCCAATGTCAAGACAATGACTTACCTCAGACCTTTGGACCGAGGCGGAAAGAGAAAAGTCTTTCCAAGACTGACTCTCAGTCCAAATGAGACGCAATTTATACCCGTAAATCATCATGTGACTTGGAAATTCCCATTTTCTTCAGGTGTTCCAATTGGTTACTGCTTGCGTGATTGTCTGGTGATTGGCTGATTTTAAATGTTTCCAGAACCAACAGGTAAATTTTAGGTACTCGGGTTTTCACCTGATCGTGACTAGTCGTCATGTGATTTCGCTTGTGTCTTGTGACTTGGCTGACGTTTTAATGACGTTGTCTTTAAGGTCAGCTGACTTAATAATGGGTTTTGATTGGCTGCAACCACTTTTTGAATTTGTTCTGGCTGTTTCAGGGTTGCGGACTTTTCAGCAAGCCTGTTCTCTGTACAACAATAAAGTTGTTGCAGGCAACGTGCCTGTAACATTTCTTGTGATCATCTGAACTCAGGTTTTACTGTTGAATGAGTGCCTGTACAGCGACGCAGTACCTTACAACGCAACGTATTGCAACAACATAAAGTCGAGGAATCAGCAAAAAAATTGAAGGGTGGCAACTTGTCTACGTGGGAATATGGGTGTAGATTAAATGCACCAGAACGTCTCAAAGACGAATTGGAGTTGGCAGCATAGGCGTAACCAAGGGGCCATGGCCACCAGGGCCGGCCCTTAGTCGATTGGACCGATTGCTTCCAATTGGGCGGACATGGAAAGTCTGTTGGAGAAGCAAAACAGGGGGGCACGCCTCCAGACACCCGTAGATTGGCATTACTCCTTCGGGAGATTGGCGTTAAATTTGTTGACTATTTTTTCAAATTGCGGGATACGATGTTTTCTGCTGTGTGATGGCCTTGGGATCGTCTGAAAGTGCAGCACATGGCATTTTGTTTGAAATGAAATGAACAGTGATGCCAATATAGTTGCGCATCTGTCTATTGGACCAAAAGCCAGTGGACAACAAAATCTGACTGGTTTCGTTGAGCTTTTTTCATTAGTATCCGTGGATGATCTCTGTTCACATCTTACTTCTCAGCGTTGTGGAAAGGTGATTAACGTTCGTGAGACATATTTTTGTGAAACAATTCTGGCAGACATCAGAGTTTCGTGAGTTTTTCAAATTTATTTCAACTTTGTACCCATGCTAGAATCATGATGGGTCGATCACAAGAGAGATTAATGTTCGTGAGACGTATTTTTGTGAAACAATTATGACCGACATTACATTCTCATGAGTTTTTTTTTTATTTCAACTTTGTACCCATGCTGAGTCACGAGAGATGGATCAAATCAAAAGTAATTGTTCATGCAACGTATTTTTTGTGAAAATTTCCTTGCGAAAATTTCCTTGCGGACTTAACAGTTTCATGAGTTTTTCAAAAATATTTCAACTTTGTACCCATGCTAGAATCACGAAATGTGAATCATGTAAAACGTAATTGTTCGTGAGACACGTTTTTGTGAAAAAATTCAGGCGGACTGGACACTTTCATGAATTTTTCAAAAATACTTCAACTTTGTACCCCTGCTAGAATCACGAAATATGGATCACATGAAAGGTAATTGTTAGTGAGACAGTTTATTGTAAAAAATTCTGGCGGACTTCTCAGTTTCATGTGCTTTTCAAAAATATTTCAATTTTGTACCCATGCTAGAATCACGAAATATGGATCACATGAAAGGTAACTGTTTGTGAGACAATTCATTGTAAAAAATTCTGGCGGACTTCTCAGTTTCATGTGATTTTCAAAAATATTTCAATTTTGTACCCCTGCTAGAATCACGAAATTTAGATCACATGAAAAGTAATTGTTCAGACATCACAGTTACATCAATTTTTCAGAATTATTTCAACTTTGTACCCATGCTAGAATCACGGAATATGGATCCATTAGAAAATAAATTTTCATGTGACTTTTTTTGTGACAAAATTCTGGCGGACGTCACAGTTTCTTGAAACTTTCAAAATCATTTCAACTTTCTCCCCACACTACAATTGCAATCAAGAAATGTAAGTCAGTTGAAAGATAACGTTCATGAGACACATTTATTTGAAAATATCCGACTTACATTGCTGTTTTGAGTTTGTTTTTAATTATTTCAACTTTCTGCCTATGCTAGAATGATTTAAATTAGGTCTTTTGTTATTTCGTTTAATTTCAAGCAATGGTTCAATTGACAAAGCATGGCTCAAATGGAAGTTAATTGTTTTAGAATAGTATTTATTCAAAAAAGGTGTTGTCTAAACATTTGCCTAGTAGGTAGGCTACTTTTCTTTGCTTTAATCGGCCAACACCTTGCTTTTGTGTTTTTTGCACTTTCCTCAACTGGCGGTGTCAAGTGAAATGTCTGACTTGCGAAATTTCTGACTTCACGCCATGTGCAAATGCTCAGAATATTATTCTACATATCGCAGAGAAATCTGATGATTAGGGCTGAGGGTTTGGTGTTTAGTTTAATTGTTTCGGGTTAGAGTTTGCCTTAGAAAAAGAAAAATAATTGAGATCTAAAAATAAGTCCAATTTTTATTTATTGTAGTTATTCCCGTAGGCTACTGTAGCTTGTTGTGGGTATCTGGCATCTAAACAAAAAATTTCAATTTGATTTAGACTCATCAGAAAAGCAATCATCAAACTTTATTCCTCTACTCTGACACCGGCTACCTTGCCTGTGGGTTTGCCTACATCCGCCGGCACAGCCATCACACACTTTTTAAGGTGTTCAGCTTAGCTGCCATTGTGCATTTCGGATTACTTTCGCCACCATGCACGTTCCCAGGCATTCAAATCATACGACACTCTGCATATCGTTTTTTTGCACTTTCTTCGACTGCCGGCTACCTTCTCTCTGGGTCACGTCAGTCGTCACATCCAGCCCGCATTTTTAGCGGTATTTCGCCGGATCCGCTTTATCTACTGCGGGCTAGACCAGTGGTTCTCAACCGCCCGTCCGCGGACCGCTGCTGGTCCGAGTAGATTTTTTGCCGGTCCGCAAAACAACCTATGTTTTTTTGACTTACTTTCAAATAACGGAAAAATATTTAGGATTAATGCTGAATTCGGTAAAATCGTGGACAACGACATGTGGTTTGTGACCGAATAAAGTGGATACTCCCGTGTAAAACAAAACTCTTGTGCAGTTTCACAACTATATTTGTTCTTGAGAAAGTCCAGTGGCAGTTGTTGGTAGTAAGCAGGCTTTTTGAGGTTTGGCTTAGGTGACCGCTAGGAAATTTTCCGAAACGATTATCTGAAGTTTTATGATTAACCTATGGTAAGGCACTCGCAGCAGTTGAATTAGCCTATATATATTGCTGAAAATTGAAATACTAGTGGTCAACAAAGCAACAGAGAATTTTGCAATTTTTTGTAAAGGACAAATGTCAGTTTTCAGAAAGGGACAACCCTCAAAGTTAGCATGAACCAAGTACCAGTACTTCAAATCTACAAAAAACTGCAAAAAGAGTATCTGCAGATATGTTGACAGAAGCAGGAGAAAGCAAAAAACCAAAAGGAGAATTGGCAGTCAGTATGATAAAAAACACTTGCGACGTAGCTTTACTGTAGCTGCATGTAGTAAACAATGCAGTGACACTTATGTTTTGTATGTTCCCAAATTTATGAAAAGATGTAATGAAACCTTCCTAACATGCTCGTCAGTCGTCACTTTCATTCGAAGCACAGCAATCTTCAAAGGCAAGCCAAAGACTATTCAGGGAGATGAATAGTAAAAAAATGAAAATAAAGCGATGAAAGCTGTTGAAAAGTCTTTTCTTAATGCATCGGATCTGTGTTCTATTGAAATATCTCAAACAAAAACATTTACCCTTTCGGAAATGTTACTAAAACCGTGCATCCTATTTCATAGCTAAAAAAGCTTTGAGTCCCCAAGCTGCTCAAAAACTTGAGCGTATACCACTTTCTAATGAGACGGTTCAACGAAGTATTGAAGATTTGTTAGATGTCTAGGAGAAGGTTTAAGAGTGAAAGAAGTAGAGATATTTTGCAATTCAACTTGACGAATCAACTGACGTGCATAATTGGGCCATTCTTCTTTGTTTCGTGCATTATATGGGAAAGAAAATTTTGAGGAGGAACTCTGTGTTGCACTTACAAAGATGTGCCACTGGATTTTAGATTTTTTAACGAATACTTTGGTGAGAAAGATATAGACTGTCTTAATGCAAATCTTAATGCAATCAAAATGTTAGTGATATTTTCAAGAACTTATGCGAGAAAACTCTTTCAGCATTAGCTCAAAACCAGACAGAGAAATCGTTTGGATGCCAACGTAGAACATCGTCTTTCTGAAACTTAATTGCAGCCATGTTTATCTCGCACACGTAGAAGGGTACAGCAGATATAATTTAACACTAAATTTTATAAATTGCTTTGAATTTTGCGTGTCTACCGAAGTAATGCGTTGCATTAAGTATACAACAGCTTTTGTTTACAAAATGATCATGATAATCTGTTGCACTCATTGCGATTTTATGCTGCCGGTCTGTAAAAAATTTTTGCGCTTTTTACCGGTCCGCTGGTGTAAAAAGGTTGAGAACCACTGGGCTAGACGACTGCTGGCTCACGTAACTTTGGTATGAGGGCACTGACATCAGCTGCACAAAACAATGTCTTATGATAAGATATTTTAGTTGTCGTATCACTATCAGTCGAATTATTATCACCTTTCTTGGCTTGATAGATCTACAGGGGGAAACTGCTGATGCTATTGCATCTTCTCTAATGATTTTTTGAAGCTTCTGAAAATGAATTTCAAAAACTTTATAGGAATTGGAACAGATGTATGTGTAATGTCATGATTGGAAAGCACAATTCAGTTTATACCAAATTGAAAGAGGCCAATCCTAATTTGCCGTTAGTGAAATGCATATGCCATTCACTTCAGTTATGTGCAAGTAAGGCTGTAGAATCTTTACCCCGTTGTTTAGAATTTTATGTTGGGAGGACTTATTCTTGGTTTTTCGCATAGTGCACAAAGGCAAAGGAAGTACAAAAGCCTATTCAGAATCATGAACGATGCACAAGATCCTGTGCAACTGGTGCAGCTTTCAAATACTCGATGGCTTTCGCTATACAAATGCTGTGAACGTGTTCTAGGACAATGGGATGAACTAAAACTGCACTTTGATTTATGTAATGTATGAGACAGATCCTATGATGCTGAAATCTTGTCGAACATGTATGCTGATCCAGTTAACAAGTTGTATTTGCAGTTTTTAACCCCAGTACAGTACTGCAACAATGCAGCAAAATTATCAAGCTTTTCCAGTTACAGTCTGGAAATCATTTAAGTGATGGATAGTCTATTAATGTTTTTCCGCTCATTGGTGTCGAGGTTTGTTATCCCATCGTACATACCACGTTCTGATGAGAACATTGTTTCTTTGGACCTGAATGATGCATCAGTTTTCTTACCATTGGCAGCAATTGATTTTGGTGTTGTGTTTAATTCGTTGATTCAGAATAATATGATGTTGGATGGTACAGTAATTCAGGAAGTAAAACATACTTGCATGGGAATACTTCACAGGCTACCTGAAAATATACGGCTTTGGAAATCTCTGTCATTTTTTAGGCCTGCAGCTGTGCTGTCTCAGGTAAGGCAACCCCTTATAAGCATTAGCCTATGCACTTGCGTAATGCTGATGTATAGTCTAACCTATCTGCTAGTTTACTAGCCTAGAACATGGACTTTGGAATAGTAGTATTGTATTATTTAAAACGTCAAATTGTTCTGACTTCCTGACCAGCAAAAAAGCTTAACAATAAGTAGTTAAAAATGAAAAATTTTAAACACTTATTTAAAGTTCAGGTTTACATATACAGTAAGCAATGGCTTGGATATGCCTGTGTGTGTACCATTGTATCTGTATTTAAAAAAAGGCAGTGGCTACGGATACGCCTGTTGATCTTAAAATTTGAAAACTTAATTAATGTGCCACCTGTGACGTCACAGTAATGCACGCTGAGACTGCAGTAGGCTTGGTAGAAACAAACTAAACGTAAAAGATAACCTTAAACCTAAACCTAACCCTAACCTAACCTTACCTAATGCTAACCCCTAAATCTAAGACCTAAGCCTGAAAAACAATAAAGAAAAAAAACGAAAGTTGGCAAGGTGAGAGTCGAACTGAAAACCATTGGCATAGCAGCCATGGCACATAACCGTTACGCCACGAGATCCACGCAGTTTGGATGACAAAGTGACCCTTTTATTTGAATTGCGTCAGGACAGGCGTATCCGTAGTCACTTCCTTAAAAAAACATTGGCATGTCCTAGTGGCTAGTAAGTGATTCCATTTGAAACCAAAGCTTCCTTCTCAACATCTGGAAAGAGATCATACATCTGGAATTTCAAGACACAGATTTCAACTTATCCAGGCATAGGGAAACATTGTTTGAAAAACAATGGTAAGAATTAGATCATGTAAATGTGGAGTGTTTTTCCAACATGCTAATACTATGCTTCACTAAATGCATCTTATGAACTTTTCCTTGTGATTGCCAAGAAAAGAAAGCTCATACAGTTGCAAAACACCTTGTACTTCTTACTGCAAAAGTAATGGTAGGTTACGTTTTTGGAGAAGAATCAATCAGTAAAAAATGCAGCTTTTTGTTTGTCTAATAATACAGTCCAATGATGAATTCAAGAAATGTCAGTGGGTATTTTGTAGCAGTTGATTCGCAAGAAGACTTGTAGATTGGAAAGTGGGTTTGTAATTCAACTTCTTACGTCTGTTGAGGTGACAAACAAACTGCTCAGTAAACTGCTATGTGGAAAAAAAAGGCCATACAGAAGAGTTCTTGATGAATGCAGTAGTATTGCAATCAACAACTGAAGAAAAGGATGTTTTTGAAATGATGAATTCAATTTTCAAGCAACATGGATAGTTTGAAGTGGGAAAATTTAAGAGGCTGCACAACAAATGGGGCTCCAGTAATGTGAGGATAAGGTCTGGTATTAGAGCTTATGTCACGGAAGTGGCTCCTCATGTAAGATTTTTGCACTGCATGGATGATTCACCGACTTGCATTATCATACAAAGTCCTTCTGGATGAAATATTCAATGTTTTATCACTGGTGATAAAGATGGGTAACCATGAGAGTATTCTGAACAGTCTAACTTGTTCAGAATTATCCGTGAAGATTTAAGTGCCAATCACAGTGTACTTCTATTTTACAGTAAATGTGCATTGCATTTCTAGAGGATGTGTAACTAAAAATGTATATGAGCTTTGTAAAGAATTGCTGGGTTTGTCAGCTGGAAATGCTGAAACAAGTTCATGGTTTAACAAACAGCCATTTTCCATTCTGCCACGATTGGTTCTAGTGTTTGTTAATGTTTGTACGCTTACTGATCTGGTAATAAATGTTTTCTGGAATATTTTTTGTCTTGATTGTGTGTTTGTGTGAAACATCTGAATGTCCACTTAGCCCTTTTCAACCAGTACACTATTGTTTGCCGTTTTTGAAAATAGCCAAAGATTTTGATATATTACAGCTTAGAAGATATGTTGACAAAACAGCAACAGGCTCACTGCTTTTTCATAATGCAAATTTTACTTATGTGAGAGTGGTTAATAATTTGTTATGTAGTCCTGAAATAATGCATGACCTCATTTTTCTGTTGTGTTTCAAATGAAAGTTTGGCTGTGTTTTCATATTGATACATTTCTATTTGAAAAAACAAAATCATCATTGGTAACTTTTCAACAAATCAACTTTTGATTTTTTACTCATAGTTCATTCACTTATTTGCCTTAATAGCAATTTACTGTAATCAGTTCAAAGTAGAAATTTTGCAATGTAAGCTAGTTCCCTACAAAGTTGAAGATCGATGACGTGATGCATAAGGTTGATCACAGATTGGTGCTAGGGTCTTTTTGCCTAATTTTCACTTTTTCTTCTTGTTTTACTTCTACCCTATGTGTTACTTCTTACCCATGCTATATGAACCTTGAATCTGAGATAAATAAAAAAGTATATAAACATGGAATCAATCTAGTTTGTGCAACAATGGCATCTTGCTAATGGAACGATGATGTTTGTGCTATTAAATTTAAGCTTTTTGGGTGCATACATTTTTTCTTTTCAAAAAGTGTTTGTAGTTAGTTGAAACTTATCAACCTTGTTTAGATGCTTTTTTAAAATGATGGCCACCTGTCTTAATTCAGTTTCTGAACATGAACCTTCTCTCAATAACTAGCTAGATAATGGATATGACTGAGATTCACTCAATTTTTTTTGAGGTTTGTCATGTTCAGATATTTGCAACTATCCCAAGTCTGATTGCCAGGTAAGTTTTTTTAATCACACGGAACTTGGCATTGGTTTTTATATAAATGCCTTCTCTATGAACGCATAGGACAAAACATATACAATCAGGCATCACTAAACATGTTTAACTCGTTGGCTGCCGGCCTACGTGATATTCGTACTTGGATTTCGGCCTAAAAACCAGCAGTTTTCGGTTGCCTTACCAATGCCCTAGCTCCTCCGCCGATTGCGCTAGAGAGCTGTTCAAGAGCTCAAACGAATCGGCCAGTCTAGTAGATTGCACTCAAAAAAAATTTTTTGGTTGGGGGGTGCGGATTTTTTGTGACTGATGTCATAATTGAAGTAGCTTTAGGATCATTTTGGCTCATGTTGCCTGGCCAAGGGCCCAACCGCTAGGCCAAAGTGTTTCGCTGAAGTTTTTATTGGAAACTAGACTCGAGTCCAAGTCTTTTGTGCCTTTGATCGACTTTCTAATGTTTCTGGTTCAAAAGTTATGATCTAAAATAAACAAATTAATTAATTAATTAATTAGCTAATTAGTCAAATATTTTTACTAACTTACATCACAACTTTTGAACCTGAAACCCCAGCAGGTCATCCAAAGTATCAAAAGACTCGGATTGTAGCCTAGTTTCCAGTAAAAACTTTAGCGAAATACTACCACCTAACGGCTGGTGCCCAGGGCCAGACAAAGCGGGCCAAGGTGGTCTAAAAGTCCTCCAATTATGACATCAGTCACAAAAAATCCGCACCCCCCAACCAAAAAATTTTTTTTCGAGTGCAATCTACTAGACTGGCCGATCCGTTTGAGCCGTTGAACAGCTCTCTAGCGCAATCGGCGGAGGAGCTAGGGCATTGGTAAGGCAACCAAAAACTGCTGTTTTTTTTGCGAAAATCGCTGAATCCTAGCGAAAGCCAAGGAGTTAAAGAAATACTCATAAAATGTCAACTTGTCAATTATGCTTCTAATGTGTGCATTGATGGCAAAAGAGTTGCTTTGATCTAAATTCTGTGCTATATTTTTCAGCCTTGTGTTCTATCACAGGTGTTTTGATGTAAAAATACAATTAATGGTGAAAGATCAAGCTTGCGCTGCATTTCACCACGGACGAACCTAAATAAAAAGTAATGGCTGAGCACATCATGTGCATTACAGCTTCTGGAGGTATTCCTATGCTCACTAGAACTAAGCAAGGTGCGTGTCTGCTAACAGTTTGCATTCACCTTAAGAGCTATGACTGCCTAATTTTTCTGCATAATTATTTTGTGCTGACTTGTAGACCAAATATATTCTGCGATTAACTGCATATTATTTACTTTATCCTGATAAAGAGCTTGTTTTAATTTATACTATGCTATCTTTCAGCTTTTTTCAGTTTAAAAATTTTGGTTAGTTACTTGATTTTCATGTATACATTTCAAAAAATTCTTTTCAAATACACCATACTAAGTTACACAAAAACTGTGGGTCATTTCTGATTTGCTTTGTTAATTGCAAACAGGCATAGCATATACATGTGTGTGTTACAATATGATTGTGAAAATCAAAAGAAAGATATAAACTCTTCGAATCTTTAGTGGCACTAATGGCTGCTATTTCATATAAGCCTCTGCTGCTTCGTTTTTATTGATGTACAATCTTGGACTTGCTTCTCTGGGCACTATGCTTTTTCTTCAGGCACTGACAGAACTACACCTGCTGTATTTACTTACTTTGCAGCTGTTGCTAGCAACAAGCTGGACAAAAAATCGCTTGTGAAATTCAAAAATGACTGTTTTTGTCATTTTAGTAAGGATGTGTAGACACTGTAAGTGATCTCAAAATTAAAGTTCTACCTTTGCAGCTTACTTTTTAAATAGTTTTTATTTCTTTTTGAAGGCTGCACACCTTTATCATTTCCTGTCATTGGATCACTGAATGGTGTGCATATGTTTGCTTTGAATCGAGATGTTACATTGATTAACACCTTGTCCCATGAGCATCAAATTGTGTGGAAGCTGTACGAAGGTATGTATCTTAATTTTAAGGGCAATTTATTTTCTTTGATTTTTGTAATCATTTAGCCGTGAAGTCACTTTAAACTTTGCAGTGTTATGCAAAAGCTCTGGTCTAAATCAGGACTAGCAGATCAACAAAACTGTTGTCAATCTGTTTCTTCTCACAAGCACAATGGCAAACTTTGTTTTAGGCTGCTTATCTACAAATATCTAAATGATTAAAAGTTGGCTTTTGAAAATGATTGTTCCTTGACAACATACAAGGTATATTTTTAAAGAGCAGGTTGTCCATTTTACAACATTTTCTGAATTTGATTGCTTAAGTGAAGAGACGTGCAGTTTTAACTCCTGATCATTGCAAAATTTTATGGCAATATGTTTTCTCCACAATATGCTTGTGCAGTTAGTTTTTCAAGCTAATTTTATTTCCATGCTGATTACATCTTGTTGAAGTGAGTTTCTTTTCATTAACAATTTTTCAATAATTGCTTTTTACTTTTCATGTTTGTTTCAAAAACTATTTTTTTGTGATTTGAATGCACAAGATTATTGTCACAATGGTAAGGTTTTTGAAAAAGTGCTTTGCTTCAACTTCAAAAATCTGAGTAATTTGCTAGGTATGGCTAGCTTGTGCAACTTTATGGCTAGTACAATCAATTATGTTGCCTTGAAAATCTGCAAAGTACTTTTCACAAAATCCAAAACGTAAAACCTTACAGTTATGCAAGTTTTTAGGTGGATTTGTCTGGCTTATGACAAACAGATACACTACTTAATTTCAAGCTTTAAATGATAGGTGTAACATTTCCTGCACATGGAGTAATTAAGATGCATGTTTGGTTTATAAATTTAGGTAAATTTTCAGGAAGTTTTCCTTCTGCATATCCACCATTCACTTGTCTCATCAGTAATCAAGTTGCTCAGTATGTGGTCATAGGCATGTTGCTTCAGCCATATCCTTCAATCTTTATATAGACCAAGGGTAGGCAAATAGCAACCTGTGGGCCAAATGTGGCCCTCCACAGCGTTTTCAGTGGCCTGCAGAAGCATTCACGAAAATCTTCAAATCTAACACATCCTCCAACTCAACACAGCAAACGTTAATCCTGAGGCTACCTTAAACCGGGATTTGTTTCTATTTCCAGAAGTTATGGCCCTCCACTGATCACGGCCTTCTTGAAGTGACCCTGGACCCAAATTAATGGCCCACACCTATAGACAATAAAAATAGAATTTGTCATATTACAAGTGGCAAACTTTAAAGGCATTCTTTGTGCAGACCTTTTGCAGTCACTTTGTATGGTGGCTCATCATTGTCCTCCTAATTTTTTGTCAGATTGAAACAACAAACTTTTGTTGAACAAAATCATTTTTGGTAACAAAAATCACATAACTTTTTTATTTTTGGCAGCGAGGTTTTCGAGTGTTGAAAGTTAATTCACATCCTTCATTTCAATGACCATTGATACTTTGACACTTAAAGCTTGCTTTTCAACACTTGAAAAAATATATTGGTTTGGTCATAAACCACAAAATTGAATAGTTTTTTTTGTATTTTAGTCGCTTATTGTGAGTTGTACCACAAAATGGAAGTTCTGTTCGATGGGATGTAGTTGCCTGCAAGGAACTTTTGACACATGTGAAATGGCACAGAAATATTCCAGAATTTTTTATATTCGACAGACAGCATCGTCCTGATTGCAGTTACACCCACTATGTACCGCACCACAACAGATAAGAAAGAGGAAAAGGTGGATCCAGCCGTGAAGCTGCAAAACGACGCTGTAAACGCTACCTCTACCATTTCTGAGACTCACTCGTTACGCTTGCTTGACAACGTGTTCCATTCGTTAGTCCTTTTAACTGGTAGGTCGTGCATTAGATGAGATCTCGTGGAGCGTTTACTGTTTGCGACAATCTGACTCTGAACGTCTGCTACACATTGAACTTGTTCCGTGTTCAAGGGTAGCTGGCAGTTTATGGAATCAGCATGTACAAGCTACAGGCTTCGGGGCTTCTTTGCTTATACCTTGTTATCACTCTGCGTGTCGTATCGTCTGGGAGTAGTTTTGCGGCCTTGGCAGCGAACGCACGCGGTCAAGTCGGTGATTGTCTGTCATTTCAGGGCTCAGCGACCTTACGAGCATCAGAAATATTGACCACCTCAAAAGAGATCTCCGCGCCTGCTACAAGCTCGTGGACACTTTTCTTGATGCTGGTAAAGTTTCATACTTTATTTCGATTTGACAAAATCTTGGTGTGAAACTCATGTTCTGAACCGGTAGTTCTTAAGGCACTTAGCCCGTTGTGGGTTGTGGCCTGATATGGCCAGGTGCAAAGTGGAATTTATCAAAGTTTTTAGTTTTGTTAATGTTTCCAACGTCTTTTTTCTTTAATTTCATGCAAAATTATTAAAATCTTAGATATCTGAATAATATAGGGCCGGTGTGGCCAACAAGTCGATCGACCGGTCGATCGCCGAGTCTAAGTTGGTCGATCGCGCCTGATTTTGCATTGAATTGACAAGATACCTGAAAATAAATTTTTTCAATCAATATTCCAGAAAGTACATAAAAATTATCGATCGATTGGTTGGTCACGTATATTCTTTGGTGCCTCTTGCGATGGCTGGCCACAGGCTCGCCCGGCAGATGCCGCGAAGGTGTTGTGATATGTTTTCCTGTTATTGCGTGACAATCATGATTTGGGCGTAACAGACGCTTTTGCCTTCTACCTGTGCATCACTAACTAAGGCGATGGTACACTATTTCCACGTGCGATACTCAACTTTGGCATTTTGTGCTTGTGACTTCTTCACCGATTGGTCGATCGCGAGTTACCAAGAAATTGTCTAGTCGAAGACAAGTCGGCCACCCCTGTTATAGGGCAACCAAAAGTCAATAAAGTCAAAATTTTTCTGCTGTTTTGAAAGTTCATGAAACGTCCACAAACCAAAGATCATACCATGAAGAAATCCCAAGTTATTAGGTCAGAAAAAGCCAGAATTTATCATTAGGTCAAAATTTATCGTGAAGTCTAAATTTTCTTGCAGCAAGTTTTTTTCTCTTCATCGATACTTTATTGAAACTACAACAACAGATATTGATATGCTTTTGGAAGTTTATATGCAGTTCTGTATTAAGGGCGGGTTTGCTGCGACTTCTGGCATAAAACTGTTTTGCCCACTACTGGACGATTGAATATTACAGTATGTAGGATAGGCGTGTATGTTAAGGCAGGAAACGTGGTCTTGCAGTACTTGGTTTAGTAAATGCTCAATCCATGATGCGTTGTGTCAACATTATGATGTTCTCAGGTTTGACTCTCCTGTAGTTCTTTATGTACTTATCAATATATCATCCCCAATGTTAAACAACGAAATATTTTAAAATTTCGAAGCATAGAATGCATGAATATGCTGCTCGGTTAACCTCAACACCTAAGGCTGAATTATTTTGTAGTTGCAAAAGCAGAGAATTTATATGTCAAAATTTGTAAATTATGAAGTCAAAATTTTTATGTTTTTAGATCAACAACTTGGTTGCCCTAATAGAGTTTTTTTTTAAGGAAAATGCTAGGTACCCGGAATGGACGTGTAGGGACCCGATCTTCAATTCTAGGGCCCGAATCAGGTCCCTAAAACACCTTAAGAAAACCCAGCCCTAATATCAACAAAGTCAAAGAGGCAATGCACGTAGTGAATGATAGCATTAACAGGTGAAAATTGCTTTGCCCGCTTCATTGCAGTTGCATTTTTCAAACTTCGTTTCCACGGTTCGACTAAGTCGTTGTTGCAGAAACAAAAAACCTATTTTTTTTATCAGTCTATAAAATGAGTCCACAAACGAGCGAATTTTTTTATCCCAACTCTAGTATATTACTACCTTGAGAAAGTAGTGTTTGCTAGTAGCTTCATGAAGAGCGCAATATTCAGCAAAATGAACTTGCTTTTATCTGTAAACGAATGGTTATAAACAGTGCATTTCGCGGTCTGGGCAGTACGTGCTCACAGGCCGCCTGTCCTGTGGGTTGCTCACTGACAACTGCTGTTCTAACCGGTTTAACTTGCTCTTTTTGCAAATGAACGCCTTGCTTTGCTCTCAGCACTGTCTACTCTTACTCAGAAAATCCCGAGGCAACGGACACGCCTCTTCTGTTCGGCGACCTGACCCATTGCGTCGATGTCGCGCTCCACCCTGACGCCAAGTTGATGCTGGTAACCAAGTGTTTCTATGCAAAGCCGTGCTGTGATTGACGCAAAATTTCCAGTGCATGTCTCTTCTAGGGTTCGAAAAACAACAACATTTGTAGTTTTGCGGTTTTGTTTTCTTGCCAATGTTTTTTTCTCCGCTTGCTCGCAGGAACACCTGCAGGCGTTCGCCGAAGCAGCTGACAGCACCTACGGATGCCTGCTTGTCAACGGCAAGGTGCTCTGCGCAACAGACAAGTGGTGGGATCTCACCGGGCAAGAGCTCGTTCTTCTTGGAAGGGTGAGATTTCGACAGCGCACAATTTTAAAGGAAAGGTTTCCCGTTTGAAAGAAAACAAGAGTTCTTATTGATCTTCAGCGTCATAATGACTTGTCGGTCTGTCAGCTTAACCACCAATGTGTAACTTCAGTTTTTCTCTTTTTTTCTGAAACGTTTTCTCACTAGTCTCGACACTTGCCAGCATAACTAACAACAAGGCTTCAGTTGCGGGTGTGTGCGGAGTTCAGTGGCTTTCACGACTGCTGTTGCTAAAATTTAAATGTTGCGAAAGCACAATTGTCCTTTGAACTTCATGATTGTTCCACTCGTTTTTTCGAAGTCATTGTCTTGAATATCCCACGCTGCATTGGTTCGCAATGAATTTTCACGATTCACCGCTTTCAGAAGGTGAAACGTTCCTCGATCTCCAGCCGCACATCCTTCCATTCAGACTGACTGTTCCTCTCGTACTTGCAGCTCGTCAACACTATACCCGCCTCGATCACCGCCTCCGACATTCCCGTCTACCTCCCACACAGCAGCCCCAGCATCCCGCACAGGCTGCTCGTCTTCACTCTGGTATCAGGAGTGGAGAATACCCCGTCGGGCGGCATCCGCGCCTGTGTCCTGTGCGGACCGCAGCCGTCGCTTTCTCAGGTGCAAAACGCCTACGTGGACAGGTGAGGGTTTTTTTTGCGACTCGCCGAATAGCTGCGCGACAAAACAAAGGCGTTTGTGATTTTCAAGGGGATAGATATGAGCTTTGTTTGTTCATGCTGGGGAATGACGGTTTTGTGGTCGGCGACGAAAATAACTTTTTGAAAATGAAGTTTCATTTTTCAATACAATTGCAAAAACTGCAGTGAAAACAAGTAAAAGCTCGACGTTTGCTGTAAGCTTTCGAGGAATTGGCCTCTGCTTTCACATTTTTGGGATGAGTCAAACTTTGTGCATATCTGTATTCAAGTAACTACTCCCGACAAGGGAGATTAACAAGGAATCAATCACCAAGTTTTTTTAATCTGAAATTTGTTTCACGTAACACTGCCCCTCATCAATTCTGCAAGCAATGCTTACGGTTGAACGCCGAAAGGCTAAAGCAGTGGTTCCCAATTTGCAATGCTTAGGGGTGACAAAATGTCAATGCGTTTTTCAATATATCATTAAAATTCGTTTTCAAAATGTCATCAAACTTTGAAGCAAATTGGTGTGGGTTCGCCACATGGTGCAGCAAATTTCATTTCTCTTCTGTAGCGTGCCACAAGCCTAAAAAGGTTGGGAAACACTGGTCTACAGAAAGGGCAGAGAAAGCTAACAAACTCAAGACTAAAATGAATATAAACAAGTTGCAACAATTGAAAACAGGAGAATGAGTCTTTTCCAAACAATTGCTTTCACTGGAACGGCAATTATCTGACGTCATACGTCGAGCAACGCAATTGACTCATTAGTAGTTGAAACAATGACTCAGAACTGGGTTTCCTTTTTCGTTGAGACATTTCGGTCTTTTGTCTCATAATTGCGTTAAAACGAACCGTAGCAGTGATCACCAGCCACTAGCCTTTTCAGATATTATGACCGAATTGACTTAGCGGCCATTTAAAAATTAAATTCGGTCTGTGGCCGCAAAACGACCGAAAAAATAAACCCAGACTCAAAGAGTGTCGGTAGACCGAGTACGGTTGCATTCGTAGCGGTGGCAACAACACTCAAAGAGTGCGGTTATAAAATTGAATGTTGAACGCTGTGACAGAAGTAAACAATGCTGCTAGCACAGTTGGTGGTGAAAAAGGACAAAACAAGCCAACGAGCAGCGACAAAAGAGAGCAAAATCCATCTCACGCGGGGAAGGATCATGTCATGAATATTAATTTGTGCGACAAGATGATGATGCCATTTGTCTTCACAGATGTCCAGAGAGGGAAAACTTGGTTGTTCGGCAAAAGTAACAGTGTAAGCTTCATGCATAGGTGGTTTGTTTACTATGCTATGGCTCGTTGAAAAGTACCTCGATAAAGCCATTTGGATTTAGTCGTCATCAGTGCAATTAAGTTTGTTCTTATTACTGCGATTCAGCAGCCATCTTGTGGAAAATTATTTCATAGATTTTCCGACATACTGTTCACAGCCTATCACAAGTCGCTGAATAAATACGGCAAATACCATAGTTTGCCCACGTCAAGTTTTGTTTCAGTGGGAAAAATTTAATTTTTGTCAATATCTATGAAAGTCATGGTGCCATGGATTTGTTGTGTTTTCCATGGCAACCGCAAAGTGCTTACAAGGCCTGGACACCAGTGGCGTAGCTAAGGGGGGGGACGGCACTATGGGCTATGCTGTAGGCTATAAACCTGTACAGGCTGTATTGAAATGAAAGTGATTTTAATGTCGACACACTACTACTCGCAGTTGAATGACGTTTTTGATTTTGAGTAATTTAAACTATGGCATGTGTATTTAAGCGATTGCTATCTTAGCCAAACAGTAAACAATCGTGTATCAAGGGTGTTGTATCAATAGACTTTTTAACATGACGCTGCAACGCGGTTCTCAACACGCATATCAACTCACTTGATGTCAAATTTACTGATTCACTGCACGGTTGATTGATCGAGTGTTGGATCATTGTTGACGTTTGATCGTAGTCCTTGTATGACGTTATAGAACTTGGAAGGAGTATGGTGGATCACTGTGGGCCAGTGCTCTCACTTTTAGGGATTTTGTCTCTAGATTGGAACTTTCGACCCTTTTTCGGGATTTATGGATTTTTTAGGGATTTTGGGAAAGTATGAAAATGTGTAAAATGAAGTTTTTCAGTTTATTTTGGAAATCACATTTGGTTATATTTTTAACATTTATGATAGCACTCCGATTTTATGCTGCACCATTCGTGTAGATGGCGGGGTGCAAGTGCAGCCCCAAAATTATTGATTTGGTGAAAATCCGGGAAAGATCCATGGAAGTCTGGGCAAATCTCTGCAAATCCTAACAAAATCCCTGAAATTCTGAGGAAACTCCTGAAAATATGAGCAACAATGGCGCCCAAAATAACATGAAGAGCTTTCTTTTTGGAGGCCACTTTTTATGGAGTTTTTTTTTCGGGTAAGTTTGGGAGAATTCGGACAAAAATCCTTCGCACCCTAAAAACTTTGCCTGCTCCTTCACCTATGTGCTGCACCACATATTTAGGGATTTTTTCTACTCTTCTTGGGATTTTTGGAGTTGCATTCGTGAGAGCCCTTCTGTGCGCAAACGTGTGGCTGTGGTGAGCTCTAAGCTTTTGTAAGTGCTCTTAAGTTTTGTACCTGCGAGTAAGAGTTTTGTTGCGTCTGAAAAAACATTTCTGTGTAAATCTAATAAATGTGTAGTTGGATTTGTGCTCGTGAAAATAGATTTCCGTGCGTGTGGATAAATATAATCTAGCTCAGTAGTTTTCAACAGCAGTTCCGTGGAATCCTAGTGTTCCGCAAAACACGTAGTGGGGTTACGTGAGTTTCAAGGATTCCGTGAGGGTTCCTCGTTTTTTTAGGGCAAATGATTCTTGTTTTAGTATGTTGATGCGTCATTACGAAAATTTTAGATCACCGTGCTGCATTCAGACTCCAAGTGGGCCAGTTGGTTGTGCAGGAGGTTGTGTGCAGTTAATAGCCGAAAAGCTATTAATATTGATAGTTGGTGCGTCGCTTGTTGTGCAATTAAGAACGTTATTGTTGCATCACAGTTATACGATGTTGCCGATGTGCAGTTCACAGTAGAAAAAGAAGGCCCCGTTGAACTTATGCAGTTTATTAAAAAACACAACCTTGGGAACTCTGTTCCAAATGCAGTAATAATGCTGCGGATTTTCTTCACAATTGCCGTTAGTGTTGCTACCTGTGAGAGGAGTTTTGCGAAACTAAAACTGATCAAGAATTACTTAAGATCTAGCATGAGCACCTTGCGGTTGAGAAATTTTGCCACACTGTCTATTGAGTAACAATTGACAGATGAAATAAATTTTGACATTGCCATTGAAAAATTTGCCAACAATAACGCAAGAAAAGTTACTGTGCAGAAAATTGTGGTTTTCATTTCAGAAATAAGATAGATTGTCCTAATTTTTTACATTTTTTGCTATTTTTCCCCATATGTAATTTTTGCTTTTTGTTTGACTGTTACTTACAGTGTTTGAGTTTTTTGGTGTGTATTTAAAATATACCATATTTGAGCATGTGAGATTACTGCAGTATTATGATGGTGCATAAACTAGTTGAGATATCTACAAAGCTTTAAGAGCCAGTCACTGTGCAATACGTATTTTTATGGGCTTCGGGGACGCCAAACTCAAGGACCGCCCCAGGCAGCCCACACCCTAGCTGCGCCACTGCTTGACACGCTATTTATATGCTTTTGTATCTTGCTTAAAGTCTTGAAAATATGAAGGATTCCGGCTTCAACACCAAGGGCGGAATCTACGTTTTTATGACCCAGGATGCGTACAGTACATGTATTACGTGAAATCGATTTCCTATTAAAAATTTGCGATTGATTCCTTGCTTATCCCACATGTGGAGAGTAGTGACTTGAAATTTAGTGAAAGTGAGAAAACTTATCACCGGCCCGTTTTAACTGCGCTTATCCTCTGTCGCTCAGGTTTTGGGCTCCGGGCATGAAGACATTGCAGAAATGCCTGAGGTCAGACTGTGTGCCTGATGACGTCAAAGCCGGCCTCCCGAAAGACTTGCTGGGTTTTCTTTTGGTCGACACTGATGCTTGCCGCTGTGTCTCGTTTATTGCGTCATCTAGCGGCGATCTGGAAGCAAATGCCGGAGTCGGTAGACGGAAGCAGAGGAAAGAAATGGCGAAAATCGACAGGCCGTGGATCTACGGAAAGCTTCGGGATTTTTATAAGTACGTTTCTGCTCCAGTGGTTCTTTTGGAAACGCGAAGCTTGCGATTAGTTTTATGGAATGTCAATCTCGCGATGGTTGCGCGTGACTACGCCACAAACAGTAGGGTCTTGCGTGGGTTGGAATTTTTTGCCCGCACCCGAAGACATCTAACCCGCCCTGCACTGTTTTCGTCCCAAACCTGTACCTGTCACTGTGTGTGTTAGAACCACAAAAATGTAATGCTTCGTGTTTCATCGCTAGTGGCAATTTATTCAGTGGTTCATGTCAAAGCCAGTAGGGGCTCTTAAAAATACTGTAAAGTAAACATGTGAAACCTTTTGGTCAAACTTCAGCGCTTCTTTCTCAGAGCACTGGTAAAAAAGAGTGTGTCTCTTACTAAGGACCTGTTTAAATTTGCTCTTCTTCACGACATGATCAGCGAAACTAAACACTCGCTCGTCAGCATCGCTAGCTGCCATCACGCAGAACGCATTTCCTGCATGATCGCCGAGACCTGGAAACAGCGGCGCAGCCAGCCCAAAATTTGGGGGGGTTCTTGTTTTAGGCTAAGAACAGTATTTTGTTTGGAATATCGTCTCTCAAAGCATGAAGTGACTGGATATGTCAAAAACTTGGGGGGAATTGCCCCCTGGCTACGCCCATGCCTGGAAACTCTGATCTGTGGACTCTCGCCACTGGAGAATGTCTCTACATCAGCTATGTCTAAACCGTGGCCTATAGTCGAAGGTTTTGTGCTGCCCAATAAGATTTCATTATTGCTTACGTACAGCACAATGACAGCTTTAATTTTGTAATCTCAAATTTGACATTTTCGATGCAACGCTCTTTAGTGCCTGTTTATCATGTCCTATGCACTGGTAGATTTCCACGTGTCCACTGACACCTCGTTGCAAAACGTTTTCTAGTTTTCTGATTTCTACTCATGTGTTCCTCTGCGCTGAACTGATTTCTGACTACCCTTGTTCTTCCATTAGCACTGAACTTGCCCATGGCGTCATAGTTCGGGAGTGAATAAAAGTAGGATACATCTGTTACCATTGCAGTTAGTATTCAAATGCTCTCAGCAGCTTTAAGCTAAAGTTTGATTTGTTGAAATGAAAGCATCTAATTCAAAGTGCGGCCCTCACGAAGATAGTGACATAATAAAGCATTTCGGTTGACATAGCTTATCTACGCCATTGTACCACAAGCTTTCCGTAGCATTAACTTTTTTGCCCATGTTACTTTGCACTGAGTCAACAGACAGTTACCCGCACAATGCATTTCTTATCCCGCGCCCGTCGCTCACCAAGCACGCATAGCTCTGTGGGTTCCCGGCCCGCGCAGGGCTTTATTATATAGTGTGGTTGGGCCCACTTGGAAATGTAGTTTTATTTCTTAAAATGCTTTTTTTACTCCTATAGTTCGCTGACATGTTTTCTGCCAAAAGCAGTCTGCTCTTCTGTTGGTTGTTGGTGTCGCACTTTCCGGTTTGCAAGCTTTAGTCTCCTTGTTTTAGGCGAAAAGAATGCAGTGTTCAGTTTTCTTTTTTTTGCGAAATATGATCTGTATCTCAACATTTTTGCGTTTTTTAACATTTGATGCGAAAACGCAACTATCATCGGATGTGTTACGAGCCGCGGGGGGAGTTAACCAACAAATTGTTTGTCCACCCAAGTTTTGTTGTGTCCAGAAAATTTTTTATTGAACTCCAAGCACCATCGGGTGCAGGCCCGTAGCCAGGTTTTAAATGTTTTGGGGGTCAAAGTACATTTTTAGGGGCAAGACTTGTTTTTATGTAATGTTTAATAAAATTTTTTCTTGGCACAGTAAAATTTTGGGGCCACCAAAGATATTGGGGGCTTTGCCCCCGAATTCCCACCCCCCGTGGCTACAGGCCTTATCGGATGTGTTGGACGTTCACAACTTTGTCTGCTTCGGGTTCTCTGTCTCAAAATTGAAATATTAACTTCTCTTGCTTTGGGTTCAATGTCGACAGTCCTTGTGACGTTGTTCCTGTGTTGCAGATTCGTTGTCGGAACGTCATTTCCTCTTCCGGAAAGCGTCGAGGACACGCCGCTTCTTCCCACTGACCTTTCAACTCACGTCGGATTGGCTCACTACCGGTGCCTGTCGCGCTGCAAATGCTTTGCCCTTGTTCGCTCACAATACCAATTGTTCGCAGTGTACGCCGTCGCTTCTCCGACATTCGCTTTGCAGAAACTGACAGAACGAGCGCTTGAAGTCCTGACCAGAGACGACTTGATGTAGCAGTGTTTCCAAGTTTTTTTTCCGACAACTGAACGCTGTCGTTGTTTTATGATCACCATGTGGCGTTAAACGAGTGGTGTAAAAGGTGGATCCGCTTTACAATGCTAAGTAGCCGAAATACGGATCTGTATTAGTTGCATGGCGTTTGTCACCGATGTACGACACAGAGCTGTTAAGTAACGGTCATACATATTTCATCCATGACCAAACCAATAGGGATTTGTACTTTGGATATTTTAACTTCTCTGCATCAGACTTATGTTCGAACCACCAGCACTTACACCCGCGCATTGAACGATGGTCACGTGTACTTAAATGTACCATTCGAACAGTAGTTTGCTAGAAAGTGATATTATTTAGGTTTTGTGGATGTGTTTTTTTCCACATAAGTGCATTTGGCACCTCCGCATATTCCTTTGGTAATCATGCGCTTTAGAACTGTTTTGTTGTTAAAAATTAAAACTATTTTTATAAAATGCTGCTGTTGGTATTTTCGCGTTTTGTTTGCACTGTGCTTGCTCAGCATTTTTGCGTCGTGCTACGTTTTTTTATTCAACGATGCAACTCAACGTACCATTCAAAGATAGGCCTCGCACACAATATGCCACATTGCTGTTAATTTTGCTACAATAATAATGCGACGCGAGTCGTTTCTCGTTCTTGATTGTCGAGCTCCGAATAGAGTTTTCGTACACGATCAACATATAATTGTTGAACAGACAAATCATAAAAATAACGGCCAAAGCAAACGGAGTAGGAGACATGTTTCACCGTTCTGATGTTGGTGGCAGTGTTTACCTAATTGTTTACGAAACGTCTCCCCCTTATTTCGTTTGCGTTTCCGTTATTGTTATGCCGGGCATGGGCGTACCGAGGTCAGATTGCGTCCAGGGCCAAGAAGCATGTTTGGCGTCCTCATGTTCGAAACAGGTCTTTCGGGAGTAAATGTACTGTATTGAAGAAAGTACTTGCGGCATTGTGGAGACTTTTTGGCGCCCCCCCCCCAGTGATTCGGCGCCCGGGACACTGCGCCCCCTTGGGCCCCTGGTTACGTCCCTCATGATAAGAGATTTCGCCTATAACGACGCCTTGTCGATCCCGGCAGAATTCCTTGCTTGTTACGTGCACTCTAGTTCGGCCATGACGACAGTTGCCGGCTGTAACGATGCTTTTTCCGTCGTGGCAGAATCCATATCTTCTACGCGCATTCGACGTCGAATCCATATCTTCTACGCGCATTCGACTTCGGCCATATTGTCACTTGGCCTACAGCGACGCTTTGTCTCGGTCCCCATTTTTGTCGTTTATAACAGGGTCTCCAAACTTTGTTGCCCGAGGGCCACAGAAGGTGCTGCACAGCAGTTCGAGCGCCGGACATCTTACTTAGTGATTGCTTTGGCCCCTGGTTGACAACGACAGTTGCAAGTTTTATTTGCAGTTTGAAGTGTGCGACCTGGTATGTGGAGTCGCCACGCAAATCATTTGACCGAATAGAAATGCATTTAAGTCATGCGACCAATCGCCGAGTCGTGACAGCTGTGACGTGACAATGCCATCAAAGGATTGCGCCATCAGCGACGATGGAGGCAAATCGTTACGTGAGCTTGCCTGTACAGCAGTATTAGGGCTTGTTGCGACTATGGTCAATTTAATGGACAGTCTTGGTAGAGCAGTGCGTAAATTCTAGAACAAAGAAAGCAGTGTCCCGTTATGATGAAGTATGACGTTGTTTTTTCGCGAAGTAGCGAAAATGGTACGAAAGTACCAGATTGTATGATAGATGGTGATCAGTTACCAAAAGAGACCAACGTGCTGAAAAAGCAGTCAATATGATACACACAATAATTGGGGGAGAGTGCTTCGCAGGACAATCGCCAGAATGTCCTTGGTCTTTGAACAGGAGCAGGGGTGGATCCAGGGGGAGTAGCGATCGCCCTCCCCCCAGAAAAATTACGAAATTAACTTATTCAGCATAATTTTGTACAATTCAGGATACATCATTCCCAATATGAGCATGGCCGTCGCCAGCGGGAGGCCAGTGGTGCCCGGCCCTCCCATTTAAACTCTGTGCCCCCCCATTTCATGTTTGGCCCCGAACTACCACGAAGGTGTAGAACTGATACGCGCAGTTGCAGATAGTCAATAAGCAATTGCTTGCTGAATAACTCTGGTTTGCGACATTGTGTTGCCTTTTACAAGTAAACAAAAGCGCAAAATTCCACTGTATTAGTGGCTGGAATTACCAACAAGGGTCTTGAATGCTTTATGTAAACAAAATTTTCCTTTTTGGTAAACCAAGAGCGCGTCTTGTTTTTGTTTCATGACTGACAATAAAGTTGTACGAAACACGGAGTACTGTGAAATTAATTTTTGAGTAGTCACATGTAGGTTGTGTACACTCAGGGCCGGATTTACCAATAGGTTATATAGGCTTAAGCCTAGGGCCTCAAGATTGAAGGGGCCTTCCAGCAAACTGTGGTGAGCGTAGAGTCAATTGCCGTTACTGTGTAGGATCAGTTCGTGCGTCAATTTCCTGCAAAGCCGTCTTGCAGACAAGTATTTGAACCAGTCCCGTCGCCACGGGGGTCTTTGGTTGGCTTAGCATAGGCGGATCCAGGAAGTTTTTTAGGGGGGTCTCAAGGACAAGTTCATCCGGATGTGTACTGACTGCATAGCAGTGAAGACCCAACTGCTCAGGTAACTTTTTTTAACAAACACGGTTAATAACCATACACATTTTGACTAAATTACATTCTCACCAT
>Ga0210059_1002988_pt1 | contig 26831 bp, 14 predicted proteins | sample Ectturendosymbi2_FD_188042 | JGI IMG/M metagenome (GOLD analysis project Ga0210059, IMG submission 188042) | Ecteinascidia turbinata endosymbiont from Florida, USA - Sample 2 (SPAdes) (version 2) | ecosystem: Host-associated > Tunicates > Ascidians > Unclassified | place: Key West, Florida... | reverse complement strand
TGAGGCACTGCTACGTAAATACAAGTACCTGTTTCTCGAAAGATGCAGAAAATCTAACAACTTATGGTTACGTGCTTTGATGCAGTCAGATTGTTTGTACTCGTCACTATTCTTTGAACACTATAATTGCATTTTACTCTGTGATTGAGTGATCGAACTTTGCAGTGTCTGTTTGATCGACGGCGTGTCAAGCCACAACGCTTTCGCATTTTACCTAGACTAAACCAAGTTAGTAATTAGCGCCCTACTCCGCAGTATTGCTGTAACAAGTGTAACGTGTTAGCTAACAATAATGTTAAGAATGTATCTTTAACCCTATGGTTCTGTCTTCAATGCAGTTGCAAACACTCAGTGCCTGTAACCCTGTGATTCCACCGGCTTTAATGTCTTATACTACGTTCTGTATTGTCTGTTTTTATCAACCTGCGTTCTGCAGAGTGTGTGTGTTCATACTATGCACTTCGTGTCTGCTCATAAACAAATAAATTAAAATTATCAGTCATTTTCTCTAAATCTTTTGTCACTCTCATACACAGCTTTCCAATCTTAGGATGCATTGTCTGTAAAGTTCCCAATTTAGCGGATCTTCCGCTAAATCTAGCGGATTTTAATCCTGTATAGCAGCGATGAGCGGACTGAGAAATTTTTCAGTCCAAGTCCAATCTTGATCCGATAAAATTTAATCTGATCCAGACCTGATCCGCAAAATTTTTGAAAATCACCAGTCCGATCCAGTCCTGATCCGCCAAGGTAAAATCATGCATTTTTATTTTGCCTCATGAGGCAAAAGAATTACTGGAGTTTTTTGCCTTTAGCCAAATACGATTGGATGAAGGCAAAGTAGTTCCACTCCAGATAGATAGATAGATAGATAGATAGATTTATTTGGCGGTACTGAATTAATTGCGATAAATGTACTCGCTAAAACAGAAGAAAACGCCGGGGCACCGAAAAAACACAGAGGTTATCTAGTCAGGTGTCCCATAAATTACGTGAGATTGATGTTTCCATAGTGAAGGTTGTGTCGACCGCTAGACGTGCTGTCGCAGTCCAGTGTATAGAGGTTGCGGGAGTAATGGCCAGTTGTGAAGAGGTTACTCTTGTCGGGCACAAATGGCCAGAGAAATTTTTCCAAGCAATCAGAAATCAATCCAAAGCAATCCATCCAAAGCAAATCCATCCATCCAAAGGAATCCATCCATCCAAAGCAAATAAAACCAAAGCAAAGAAAATCAATCCAAGCAATCAAATTCTCCTAATGGCAAAATAACTCCAGCAGTACTTTTGTCTCATGAGGCAAAATAGACACAGCCTTTTGGCATTTACAAAATTTAACAAGGAAGTCTCCATTTGGCATGAGAAGGAAAAGCACTGCTGGAGTTATTTTGCCATTAGGAGAATTTGATTGCTTGGATTGATCAAGTGACAAGGTCGATACACTTGGATTAGCATAAGATCCTTGTTACATAACCTAAAACCCTGAACCAAACCCAAATCCAAAACCTACTGAACCCAAAACCTAAACCCAAAATTCAAACCTAAACCCAAAACCAAACCTAAAAGATGGGGTGAAGTAGGCGATTCATCCCAAAGCTTTTCGTCTGACACTCTTCAAGGGATATGGCGTGAAGTAGGAGATTCATCCCAAAGCTTTTCGTCTGACACTCTTCAAGGGACATCGTCAGAATGAAGTGAAGATACTACCGAGCTGGTTTATATACAGAAAAGAAGAGATCTCATTGGTTAAAGCAGTGACCAATAAGAAAGGGTTTAGGAGATAAAAAAAGGCGAGTTGTCATTGGTCGAAGATGTAAGTTGGACCTCGTCGAAACGTTGGAACGGTCAACCAATGGAAAGTTCAAGAGGTTTAGGAGATCTTCAAGGAGTGAATGAATTCTTTTTGTTTACAGAGAAGAGGATTCAGAGATTTGATGAAAGTCGCTTCCAGGGCAGAGAGATGAAATGAAGTGTGAGCTCGAGCGAGGACAGAGAATTTGTCCTCATTGTAATGTGAGGCACATTGGGCGTTGTCAAGAAGATGTTGACCTAAAGTGCATTAAAAGCCCTCCTATCAAAGGCGTAACCTCTACAAGCTAAGCCAAAGGAAATAGTGAGAGCAGAACGAAGGACCAATTGCATACCAGGTATAGACACTAACCACTCAACTGTGTTCACGTTGCTACCAGAATAGAACTCAACGTTATATGTGAACAAAGGTGGATGGATACAGTTCGAATGGCAAAGCAGTCCCAGCAGAGTTTTGCATTTGATGGCAAAATATACACTACCATTTAGCAAACCTGTGAAATCGGATCACAACTAAAATTTTTGATATTTTCAGAATATTCACATTAAAACAACAAAAATTTTCTCTGTCCGATCCAGTCCTGTCCGCCAATTTTCAAAAAAACTGCAGTCCGATCCAGTCCTGATCCGGCCAAAATTGGCTTCAGTCCTGATCCAGTCCTATCCAGTCCTGATCCAGTCCTATCCAGTCCTGATCCATGCTCATCTCTGCTGTATACTTGCAAAATAATTGTTCTGGCGGCCTATACAATTGATCTTATTCAAACGGATTCTAGCGGAATTTTGCAATTTTTCTAGCTTGAAAGTTCTGTTTAGACTTGGCAACAGTGATTAGCTGACCAAATGTGTATACCAAGAGCTACGCTCTGTTTTTTTAAAAACTCCCAGCTCTCTTCCACTCTCATTCTCCGTTTACACAAAGTGCACGCTTACTCCCATGTTAGGCCTAAACAAAATCACTTAAATTTTTTTAATGTAGCCTTAACACCACCATGTTTTCTCTGTTTACGCTTTGCAATATAACAAATCTTACGAAATCCTCCAACAAAAATATACCAAATATATAGGCCCTACCAAATTTTTCATATACACCAAATCAAAAATTTATATACCAAGCACTTTCAAATTCAGGTCGTCGCCAGCGAGGGGTCAGTGGTGCCCGCCCCCCCATTTGAAATTAGTCCCCCCCTATTTCACGTTTGGCCCACCGGTTGCTGCATATATCCAATACTGCATTTTAAAAATGTGGCCCCCCATTCTTGCCCCTCCTTCTGGTTTTTGGCTCCCCCTGCTGCTAAATCCTGGCGACGGGCCTGTTCAAAATACACCAAAATTTTCAAATTTGATATTAAATATAGTCTATAACAATTGGCAATACTGGTGCAATTGCGCTCTCTAGCGTGTGCAATCTGCATTCTTGTGGGGTACACGGATAGTGCAGTTTCGATTCAAGTGTACTTGGGGTGGAGGCAACCGCGGACACTGTGCTAAATGCTTATTTATGACTTTTTCAAATAAAAAGGGCACGTTGTTGAAAGCGAGCACGTATGCTCATTTTTTCACTAGAAGCAAACTGCCGTCTGGCGAGTGCATTTTGCGCGTGAGCCAAAACCGTCGCCAGAAAATTTTCAACAAGGGGGCTTTACGTTTGTGCAGGGGGCTTGACATGAAAATGCGATAAAAACTCCCCTGATTTATATTGTTTCATATTTCAATTTTGGGGGCTTGGTGTTTTGTTTGGACGGCTAAGCCTACCGTGATGACGGGTCTGTTGCAGGCCCGTCACTAGGATTTTGCAGCAGGGGGAGGCCAAAAACCACAAGGGGGGGGGCACATTTTTTAAATACAATATTGGATGTATGCAGCGACCGAGGGCAAACATGAAACGGGGGCACAGATTTCAAATTGGGGGGCCGGGCACCACTTGCCCCACACTGGCGACGGCCCTGGACTGGTGTGAGCACGCCTGGAGGCAAGATTTTAAATATTTTTGCCAATAGTTGTGTTTAATTAGGCCAATGATTATGTGGTATTTTTGTATGTGGTTGTGCACAAACATTTATTGAGTCAAATGCGAAGTGTTGCAATCCAGTGAAATGGATGACATATCAACTAAAATTATTAAATTGGTCAAAGGCACTAGTAATTGCCCCAATCCTTGCAACTTTGTTCAATAACAGTATAAAATTTGGTGAATATCCTGATTGTTTAAAAATTTCACAAATTCTACTAGTTCCAAAATCCTACTCTCCTTCCATACCCAGTCATCACCGAATCAATTTTGCCTACAGTATCAAAAAAAATTGTTCACGACACACTAAGCAATTTTCTTAACAAAAATATTAGATAACCTTACCAACTTCCCATACGGACTTAGAAACACTTCATCAACAGAACTAGCTGTATCCGCCATTTATGACAGTTTTCTGGAAAATATGGGTCGGGGTAAAACGAACATGTCCTGTTTCTCTTAACCTAATTTGATACTGTTGACCACAAAATATTGCTGCGCAAATTGATGTACTACGGTGTTAAGAGGAAATCAACTCTTTTTTATATCTCATATTCTCATTTATTCTGCAAAAAGTGTAGTTTGAAAGCTTGAAAACTAGAAAGATCATCCACACAGATTAAAAATAAAAAGGACCCCCCATCACTGAACCCTAAGCAACGCCACACTTAAATGTCTGATATTTTCCTGAGGAAGCACTTCCGAAGTGGAAGAGCAGTTCTTTTCTTCATGCAACGGTGCTGCACCGTAACTGGAGCTTGGTTGCCACAATCTATATATTCCTATAAGCACTGAATTTAACAAGTTTGGTGATTGACGGCCGCCGTCAGCGCGTTGGGCAGTTCCTTACTGTTGGGTGACTCATCATTCGCTTAGTAATCAGAGCTAGTTTGTTTTTGGCTCTAGTGACAAGCAGCTTCTTAGATATTTGCCTGCTCCTTCACCTACCAACGCGACTAAGTTTTTTGGGAACGCTTGCCATTCCTGCCCTTAGTACCAAACTTGGGAACCTAAGTTCTTCAGATTTCGTAATCAGCGTGGGTCAACCGGAGATTAATTCTACACGATTCGCTTCAAACTGCAAACCGACGATTTAACACACCATCGAGAGCAATACGGCGAGCCACCCATGCGACAACTTTGGCAGTGTGTCAGATGCAGCAGGAACCAACAAGTCTGCCAAGGAGCGTTTTAGCGAAATACAATACCGAAAGTTTCGAGCTCTGTGCCTAAGATCAGTGATTCCCGAACTGTGGTACGCGAGACTCTTCTGTCCTTCTACACAAATTGAAAACATCGTTCTCACTTATCGGGTTCTGTTAATAAATTCCTGCGTGTTTGCGTACTTCCATTATTGGTTTCGAAAAAGAGCCATTATAATTTCTCAGCCATTTTGTTCATGCCGCATTTGTGTCATGTGTGGTTTGCTAAACTTTTGATAGAATGATACTGGATAGAATCAGCTTTCCTGGAACAAGGTGTTTAAGGTGGTACGTGGTGAAAATGCAGGGCCCACAAATGGTGCGCGATCAGAAGTTTGGGAACCGCTGCAATAGATGCATGTTTCGGGTACAATGGTTAGAAAGTGCAGCAATGAAAATTAACTTCAGCTTGCCTCAATACCTTTCAATAGGAACGCATGGCAGTGTTTTTCAACCGGGGTTCCACGGATCCTCAGGGTTCCGACGAAAGAGACCGAAATTGCTAGGACAAAATCTGGAACCAGTTCTATGCGTTTGTAGCAATACCAGTTTCATAGTTGCGTAGGCTTCCGTGAGCAACGCAAACTTTTGCAGGGAGTTTCACTGCAGAAAATTGGTTGAAAAACACATACGTAAGGACTTGTTTTAATGAACACTTACATATTTTTTTGGTTTAGGCAAATTTTCTCTTGGACTAGGATCATTGGAACATTTGGTTAAGCCCTGGGGAATAGGCCTGCTCCTCGAACCAAATCATTTTTGAAAAACTCACGGCTAGGTTGGGTTATTTTTCTTGTCGGCACTGTTGTATAGATCAATTTAGCTAAAAAGACACCAAGACGTCCAACGAAAGTGTGGTCTTATTTACGAGGCAGACAAACGTAATTCACACTGCCGTCCATTAAAGCAGGCTACTGTCTAAATGAACAACACACACGCTTAGTAAAAGCAACGTAGACACACGGTAAAGATCAGTGGCTAGCTCACGCGACAGTGCGCTGCTGTGGCGTCCCGATATCGCAGTTTTGCGACTAATCATGCGACGAAAATAGGCAAAAAGTTCGTTGAGATCTCGGTGAAGTGCGCCGCTCAGTCAGAGCAGAACTGTCAAACTACCAAACGTTTCACTGCGGCGAGCAAAACGCGTGCATGACGGAAAATCCAAGCCGACTCAAGCCGGTCGTTACAGCGGTTGACTGGACAAGGGTGCCGACTTGTTGCAAACGTATGATTGTGTGACGAGAGACATTTTCCCAGATGCAATCGATTTCATGAAGTTGAATGTAAGCCTGTGCTGATGGTGATGCGTCGATAGAGAACGGCGTTCGCGTCGGTGAGTGTGCGTTTTGTTAACTCCAACTTGACAGTGCGGACGAGCGCCGAAGCTGTCACTTTACTGTCTTTCTCTGGTCATGAAAAAATGATGGGCGGAGCAACACAGCAGCGTCCGCAAACCTGACTACTAGTTCATCCGCACGACGTAGGGCGCGCGCATGCAAAACTTTTCGCTAATGGGTACAAATATCATACAGAGCACAGTGATCAGTAAAAAGGGAGAGCGTGGAAATTTTGCACACACACATCGCTCGCGGCAACTTTACGACCTATCGCCAGCAAAGCCGAGAATCAGCAACACCGTGGCATTTGCGTGTTGTTGTTTTGACAACCGAGGCCTGTAGCTTCTTTTGAGTGAAGTAGAAAAAAGGAACAAGGTGCGATGCCGTGACAGGAAGCAAGGCATGCGTTGTTTCGAGACCGGCGCGGCTTAACATGAAAGAAAAACGCACCCGAGCAGCACCGCGGTTTCGCCACAAAAAATATCGGTACCACGACAACGACCGTCGTCTCGCTTCACGGTCTCTCGTGTTCCGACCGAAATTGTATTGTATGATGACAAAATATACGATATGCTGTTCCGCAGAATGGCGAAAGACATATCGCCAAAACCGAGTTTAGATCTCAATCGCATCGCGTTTACGTTGAAAGACGAAGGCAAGACGCTGAAGGTAGAACGCGCGCTAATACTGTAGCGAGCCCGCGCCTGTTACTGCGGCATAAGAACGGCGCCAGAGGGACTCGTACCCAGTATCCGCTGGATCAACAGGGAGACAGAAATTGCCGCTCGTCGCAATCACTGTCAGGTGGGTTTCGTTCGGTACAATTCTAGCGACTGACAACCAGTCCAAGATCCTGTGAGACAGCGTCAAAACCGGGAATAAAAACGATGCCATTTTGTCGCGAACGCAAAGTTCTAACACAACCAACGACGACCGGAGGCGGCAGCGCGCACGCGCGGAGGCAACGCAACACGGGGAGGGGCTCGAACATAACGACGCTATACACCACGAACGGAGAGACGAACCACTGGAACTCTATGTACAATTAGGATATACAGTCCACGTCGCGGCGAACCGCAAGCGAAGTGTTTACTTTATCTTGGACACCTCCCCCTTTTTAGGTCGCGTGTCAGCAAGGGTCAGCTTCTTGGCGGTGGAGGTGATGTCTTCGGTTGAGGTTTGCGCCTTTTCTTCTTTTTTGGCGTTTTTCTGGAGCCGCTTCAGACTTTTCTGGCCTCCGATCGGACCAGTACGTTTGAGGCGATCGTCGTTGCGGTCGCCACGGCGATTGCCGCCGAGCTTCTTTTTGTCGACTCCCGGATGCCGCATGCCCTGAATATGAAACAACGTGACCATAACAACCGAAAAAACTTATGGTGTATGAGGCTCGATCGATGTACTGCACAAAACCAATGAAAAACTTAATCGCAAGGGCGTGTACGACAGTTTTCCCTCTATGGTGCGCAACTGCGCGGTACCATCACGTATAATTTTCTTAAAGGGAACACTGATGTACGGACTGCAATAGACACGTTGAGTAAAATTTGCAAATCAAACACTTGTATTGCAACCAATAACTCCAAACTGGCCGTGCACACTTCAGTCATAGCGCGAACAGCGCTTCAACAAGAACTCCACCACGGCGCATTTAGTAATATGAAAAGTAGACCGTTGCTGGAATTGCGTCTTCAGCTGAGACAGGCGTTACAAAAACACTTCAGCTGAGACAAGCGTTACAAAAACATGAACATCTCCGATCTGCTCTTGAACTATCATGCGCCCAAGCTAAATACCACAACGTAAGTCAACACAACAACTCACAGGCTTGCGCTGAGGAAGTGGTTCACTGTTAGCAACTTGCGTCGACCAGTCTGTTTTTTTCTCTTCTGACTTTACGTCCTACACACAAATCGGCAGAGTCCACGTCTGTTCATATAATTGACCAGGAGTATCTACTGCACAGCTTTATTTACTTTGCATTACCGAAACGTATGGCACGCATAAAAACGCTCGTAAAACTTACGTTATTTTGAGACTTCTCCGGGAAGAAATCCGACAGCGACTGAAGCAAGTTTGCCCTTTCGTTTGCTTGGTTTGACTGAAACAAAACAATAGAACACGGTATTTTTGTTGTCTGATAAAGCGACCGCAGAAGTTATTAACAACATTTAAAAAAATAAGGTGTAGGAAAGCTTTGCTTCCAATGAGCAGACCTCGTCTCAATTCGAAAGCGCACCTTTTATTCAGATTTTGAAGGTGATCAGTTTTTTCGCCAAAGAATACAGTCAAAGGAAAAGCGAACTTACGAATCTTCAAATCTTAATAAATTGGGTTACGGTCATCTCAAGTTTAAATAAGAACAAATTTTGGTGTTTGAAAGCTGCGCCACCCGTCTCCAATTAATTCCATGGTTTTGTTTGAAACGTTTGTCATTTGAAACTAGTCACCAACCAACAATTAGAGAACAAATACTCTCCACAACACTTAAAATATCTAGATCAGCTATGTCCAAACGCGCGCGGGTCGAGTTTAGGTTTCAGCTGCAGTGAAAGTATCCTACATACTGACAACCAGTCCTTATTTTGATTATCTTGAATTTGACATTTTTGATGCAGGTTGTCTATTACCACTGCAGGTAGGATTTCAACGCTTGAAGTACACTAGCTTAAAGCTAAATTTAGTTTGCTAAGATCGAAGTAAGCATAGTCTATTACCACTGCAGTTAGGATTCCAACGCTTTAAGTATTAAATTTAGTTTGCTAAGATGGAAGTAAGCCATTTAAAGTGGGGCCCTCATTTATATGTCCTTTAACGCAGTGCCAGCCCAATCCTGGCCCCCCCAAAAAATGCTTACAGGGGCCCTCTAATGGTGATTCATAAAAAAACGTTTTCGACGTTATGCTACATCTCGAGGCCGAATGGTCTTCAAAACAAAATATCCTAATTGCAGACACAATTTTGGCGGAACCAGGCCCGTAGCCAGGTTTTAAGGTTTGGAGGGACAAAATACATTTAGGGGGAAGATTTTGTTTTTATCATATGTTTAAAACAAATCGTTTTGAGCACAACAACATTTTGGGGACACAAAAAAGCTTTAGGGTAACTGCCCCCGAATGTCGCCAGTAATCTTCCATTGGGAGCCTTCATGTTTGTGCAGGGGTTGTGTGTTCAGGGCGATAGACATTGTTTGTGCAGGGGGCAAGACATCCTGAAAATTTATTTTTAATTCACAACATGAAGAGTATGTGCAGATTGTGCAAATTATAAATATTTTCCCGCAAATGCCCATAATAGGCTCGTAGTTTCGAACTAAAATTTTTGAACGAGCTTAACAAAAGCAATTGGGTCGTAAATCATTGTCATTTAATTGACGGCGTATATTTAGAGATGTCGTAATGAAATGCAACAAAAATTGGAGGAAATCAGAATCAATCCTATCGTCCAGTTATCAAAACATCATTGCCGAAGGAGCAAACCTGAGGCCGGTCAAAGAATGTGCGCCGCGATGAACGTTTTCTTTCATTAGCACAAATTGATAAACTTTACCATGAGCTTCAGTGAAATAAATATGCTTATAAAACTTGCGCATTGGGCTTTTTACTGGCCGACATACGCATGCATAAACCTTGCTGATGTCTGGACTGTTAATCTCCTGATGCATGGCACATGTTTAGATTAATAACATTTTGTATCTCAAATCGCATATAAATGTTAACAAATATAGACTACGGTCTACGTGGACGCAACGGTTAACATCCATAATCCACTACACTAACTGCACTACTCTGCTTGGGGGACAACCCACAAAATAGACTCTTCTAACTACACAATTAACTCCATCTAGCTGTTTAAACAGCAGGCTGCGCAAATGTGTAACTTTGATCGTAAGCACCAAAGGTATCTTGCTGCTATGCAATACAAAATAAGGAAAGACTACCTGGGCTAGACATAGTAGCCTACATTTTTTACAACAATCACTAGGCTACACAAAACACGTTGATTAAGTGGAAATCTGACTTCTGGACGTATACAACTAGGCATGTAGACAGGGCCGGATAAATGAACGCGAGTCTCATCAGGGCAAAGTCGTGACCGCGAGGCCCCGGAAACGCTTAGCGCAACAGCGCAGTTCGCTCATATCCGATCCAGTCCCGTCGCCACAGGGGCTTTGGTGGGCTTAACCCCCAAATTGAAATATGAAACACTGTAAGTTAGTGGAATTTTTGTCAAATTTGAATGTCAATCCCCCTGCACGAAGGTAAAGCACCCCTATTGACGAATTTCTGGCGACGGTTCTGGTCCGATCTTTTGCCTGCAAAGGCAGGTTGCGAATCTTGTTAGCGGATAGTTGTACTCTTGGTCTTTATTGTGTAACAATAACACGGCAATAAATCTTCAAATGTTAACTTCAAGTTACAGTAGCAGGCGTTTTGCCGCATGTGACCAGGGCTCCCACTGAGGGTTTTTCCACCCAGATGGTCTAGGTTTAATTATGAAAAATCGCGGGAAGTCTGTGTTAGTTTAAGTGAAAAACCCATCAGCAACTTCAACAAGTTTAATAATATAAAGATCGCACATCAGGTGAGAAAGTAGGCATATCGGATGAAGCAGAACGTGTTTAATCGGTTTCATATCCTCATATAAGATGATTGTCAGGGTTATATACAGTGATGTGTTTAAGGGAAGGCAAGTGAGGCACTTGCCTCGGCCCTCCCTTTGCAACTGTAATGTGTAAAGTACCTTGCTTTCAAAGGGGCCCAACAGCAACTGTAATGTATAAGCAGGCTACTTTGCTTTTAAAGGGCCCTCAACAGCAGTTGCAATGTGTAAATACTTTGCTTCCAAAGGGGCCAGAGTAACTGTAATGCATAAGCACTTTCTGTCAAAGGGCCCCCTAACTTCACTGTTTCTAGTGCTTCACATTTCAATTTGGGGATCGAAGCTTTCTCTGGGGGGCTAAGTGGTGACGAGACTGCATTTTGAGCCCCCTGTGACAGCGTGGGCCTCCCCCAATTGGGGGGTATGGAGTGCGGCTTATACGGCTCTGCTTCAATTGCTGCCCTGGTTAAGATAGTGACATAATTTTTGGATCAGTAAGCCATCTGAGTTGGATATAGCTGTTCTACATAAAGCAATGCTGCACCAACAGATACTTTCTTGGATATTTTACATCACGCATTGGAATTAATGAGTACATGAACATGGGAACCTGCAAAACGGGATAGCAACAACATATATTGCAATTGCAAACATAGCTGCTACTACACCCAATGCGAACAAATTATAACACCTTGACAATTTCCTCAGGCACAAAGGTCGGTTTCTTGCCAATCAGACCGCTTCCCGACCCACGAACCAGAGTGGGAACAGGTGGAGTTTTACTGTGTGATGAACCTGATTGCTTAGACTTGATCTGCTTCGAGCTTTGTTGCGTCCCGGCCGACTTTGAGCGACCTTCAGTCGGCGCAGAAAACTGCGGACCAGCTGCGACAAAAAAAAAACAGAGCAAGTTTGAGAAGTAGTTTATTATTTGCTACGATATAGCACTGCCATGCCTGGTAAACACTACTAGAAGTTCTAGAACATAACCAAGTTATCCAGTATGGGTGCCCCCAAACTTGATCAAATCAAATGCAGTGTTACCATGCATAAACACATGACAATGCTTGCAACGTAGAAATGAAGGCAGTTGGCCGAATAGAAATACATAAAAGCAAAAAAAATTAAAGAACCTCATTTTGTGAGTCTCAGAGACATTATTTGAGATAAAAAAACAAGGTATGTATCAAAACCTAGTTGAAACGAACTTCATCATATTGTGAGAAGAGAGAATCTTTGATACAGGTGCCATGGTGCAAAGCTTCCAGGCTCTGTTTCATTTCTATCCAGAGTGCAGTCTCTCTAAAGAAGCCTTCCTCTAAAATCTGCGGAAACCCTTACATGAAATATTTTGGTTGTCAGCGAATCTGGTCTGGTAACAATGAACACATGAAAATACTTTAATACTGTCATAGATTTTGGTTAAAGCAAGCACCGTGACGTAGTTTGTGCAAAAATTTTGTTAAATTCATATCGATAAATATCATTTAACTTCAAAACATTAAGATTTTTACATGAAAGAGTACCATGACAACTATAATAATTACTCAACGTCAATATTATTAACATACTACTGTGCAAAGCGTTCATTGGCTGTGGCACAGAATTGTTCAAAGCGTTCATTGGCTGTGGGACAGAATTGTTAGCTGTGCCCCATGGCATAACACAGTAAATTGTAAATGACAATGAACAAAGCTTCAGTACAATATTCCAAGACGGCAATAGGAACGAACTGGAGTTATAAACAATGAGATACACACGTTTAGTTTTTACTAACTGCACATGAGAAGACCAGTTCTATTTACTGCCAATGACGACGCCCAGGTATTTAGCACTTGATGTGTGACTCAACGACACATCATTTAAATGTAGGGTATTTGAAACGAACATAGGACAGTCTGGTTATCTCTGCTGAAAACTACAAAGTACCTCGGGACATTGGGCAGCAGAAAAGAAATTGTTTTGATTAAAAAAAGGGGGGAAGAGACACGGACCTCTGGCAACAACGTCTGCTTGTAAAAAAATCCTGAATAGTAGGAAATAAGAGCAAGCAAGAGACATCAGGTCAATCTTCGAAAAAATCTCATAATTACCGGAAGTGGGAGTCTGCACGCTCATGCCGCTGGATGATATTGGTTGTTTGAGGCTCATGAAAGGTGGTTGGCTTCGCATATTGGGATGTTGCGGAGGATTCATCAAATTTGACTAAAAATATCAATCAAAACAGATATAAAGTATTGCAACCAACACAACACATTCTCTGCGTTTAGCGATCATCTTTTAAAACAAACAACTCTTCCAAATTTAAACGCAGTAAAAACTCACCTGATAGCTTTGCGGTGGCATAAACCTTTGTTGATTCATCGCCTGGCCAGGCGCCATTGGCCGCGGGCCTTTGCCTAAAATGCCAGGACCAGATTGCGAACCAGAACCAGCCTGCGGACTAACCAGCTTAGACTGGTTCCAACTACTTTGAAGGGGATTGTTGTATGACTGCGGTTGTTGACTGTGCGGAGGATAAGCACCAGACGAGGCAATGTCTGGGCCTTTGGGTGCGGTCATGTACGATGACTGCATGCTGGATGACTGGTGGTGCATCGAATCACCCGAAGCTGTAAAGAATAGTGGCATTCTTCCGACTCAGACTTCATCTGTCACGTAACACGACGCCAAGTTGACTAACGAAAAGTTTTGTTCCAAAGTTCCAAATCAAGTAACTAAGTGACATGCTCAACATATTAGGAAATTAAAATATGTTGGAAGTTACATTCATTGACAAAAAGCCCACACAATCAAAAAGTAGTTCGAAACGACGTACATGAAAATGGCCTGGACAGGATTCCCTGGACTGAGTTGGATCTAAATTGCTGCGAGGAAGGTGGCTTGCTCCAATCACCGCTGGCTTGGCCCACGCCTGGCTTCATACCGGGACCAGACAGCGGGCTGGAAAACTTCTGGATAGGTTGTTGTATGGAGTTTAACGGATCTGGACCGGAGATACCAGATGGTCCAAAAACGGACTGGCTGTTTTTCAAGCGGCCGTAGCCAACTTGCTGGGGGTTGCCGGTCTTCATGTTGCCGAATTGAGACGGTTGCATTGCCTTGGTGCCAGACGTCGCAAACTGATTCGGTTTCGGTTGCTGAAATACATACTCCGCTTCGCTGCGGATCCGCTGGCTGGGGGGCGCGATCGGAGGGTAAGGGCTCTGAACGTTGCCCATGCCGCCGGCAGACGAGTGCTCCAGACTATGTTGGTTGGGAGGAGTCGGTGACAGCGCTTTTACTGCTTGCGGGTAAAGACTCTGCATTACACGAATAATGCATGTCGGTAAAAACCCTATCACAGCGTACACTCTTCGCATGACGACAGAGACCAGCAGTCCGAAGTTCCTACAATGTTTTAATATTAGATACATTAGACAAGTTTTGAAAAAGGCACACAAGAAACGTGTGGTCTCCTGACAATAGTTAAGAACAGCTGTGTCCAACCCGCTGCCGGCATGCGGCCCAGTCGAAGGTTTTGTGCGGCCCAGTTTAGGCTGTCGCTGTAGTAAATGCATCCTACATACTGTCAACTTGTCCTTATTTTGATACTTTTGGATTGGAAATTTTTGATGCAGGTTGTCCTCAGTGCCACTTCATACACTTTTTGGCTCAGTAAGCTATTTGGGTTGGACATGGCTGGTTAAGAACTTTGTACAGCAACATTAAGTAATATTGTTTCATGGCCAAACTCAGCAACCGAGCTATTTTTTGGTACAACCACGTTCAGAAACATGTCCAAGTTACAGAGACACTGGCAAGGTCACAACGACAAAAAACATCAAAAAATACCTGTTGATACGATGTAGACTGAGCAATAGGTTGCTGAAACGGCGTCTGCCTCAGCTGTGAGGTAGGCTGCGGGGTGTAGAAGCTGCCTTGATTCAGATGACTGTTGAGTAAACAGCAATAATCAACGCAAGATTGAAGAAAAAACTGACGAGGCGCACTACGGGTACGGTCTAATGCGGTGGTAATTTTTCTCCACAAAGCATCCACGACTGATAGTCCACGAAAGTTGAACCGACATTTTCAAAAATAACTAACTTCAACAACAGAAGAATCATCACTGCTGATTGTCGGTCCGTGTTAAGGTCACAAGCGTGGTTTCAGTAGGATTTGCCATTATCCCTTATCACTGCCTAGCGGTCTTCCCGTAACTTCAGACTGAATGTTCGCTGACGAAGTTCACACTAGGAACGAGACGAACTAAGAACTTACAAATCTGAACTTGCAATCGCCCCGCATTAACTCCAGCGCTTCATATTGGAACAAAACGTGAGAGCGAAGGGGTGTAACTCGAGCAAATGATTTTAACCTTTGATTTCGTTTCAGGTCAGTAAAATTGCAAATCAAGTTCTGCATCAAAAAAATTAGCAAAGATCTCTAGTTGTTATGCTTTCGATACTGACGGCACAGAGCAAAATTACGTGTCTTCACTGAAACAAATGGGTAAACGTGAATTTGCAACGTGAAACTGCACTGACGCTCGGGTAGGCCAGTTCTCGTAACTCACTTGTAGAATGAAGTGGACTGTGCTGCTCGAGGTAACGGGTTGACGATAGCCATCTGGCTGGCCTGCGTCGTGGGCATCACTCTGCTCTGATCGACCAAATAGTACTGGAACGAAAACATTAAGTCGAAACTTATCTTGATATAGCCACGCATAACATTGGAGCAACAGTTTCCACAGCGATAACCCAAGGAGACACTGAAATTGCACGCTTAGTAAACATCTACAGACATGATGTGGATAGATACGAGCGCGTTTTGGGGCATTTAACGCTGTCCTCGCATTCACGCAATAAACAATTCCGTTCCCAGAAGTTCACGTACCGATTGTGCTGGTGAAGGTGCTCCTCCATGTGGTCGTGGAACGCTCAGCTGTGCTGTACCAAGGCTGGCTTGTTGAGAAAGCCCTGAAAACAATCAGTCAAGATCTGTCTTCTGATAGAGGAACGCCTGCCTTTTACTACTGCGACACTTCACAGTGAACAAGTGCAGTCATTGTAACTATGACTACTGATATACAGCACTGACCAGATGCTGGGCAAACACAACAAAGCCACAGATCCGATCTACGATCAAACGCGATAATCATCCTGCACTTGACCAACGAGCTCAACGACAACAAAAGTAAGTGTCATCACCACTTGACGATTCAATTGAAAAAATTATCAAGTGTTCGTCCGGAAAAACAATACTGACAATAGCGATGGTAAGAGCCAAAGCCAATACTTCGCGGAATAAAAAATATATTTCGGGTTTCACCTGAAGTTTCTGAAAACTTTGCGGGAAAAAAATTATTCCGACGGGTTTAAAGTCTGTGTAATTTTCTAGCTGAATAGGGATATCAAACCAACTGACTTATTTGGTTTCCCTGTGGGGTCGGGAGGCTCACCACCTCCAATAGCAGTGGCCAGATTACAACTAAACGCTTGGTTCTAAATCTTTCGCTTTCTGATGGTCATAAACGGTGCAAAGATACAATTTGCACCCAACCTTGCAAGGTGGTACCGTAATTAGTGGAGAGGCCCCTGATAGTGGCTGCTTGCTGTGCTTGCTGGTTGGTCTTCAAAGCAATTGCGTTCGGAGTCGTGGGTTTCACTGAAAACGAAACATAATTGCTTAATTAAACATTGAGCGCAGGCACCAATAATTACAGTCTATGTCATTCCAGTAGTTGCGCACCTGCAGCTGAGCCAATAGCATTTGATGCAAGATACGGTTGCGAGCCGTATGCGGCTGCTGCCGGGGAGTGATGCTGCTGGGACAGGCTGTTGTAACCAGTGGGCGGGTTCGAGTACAAACTGTAATCCTGTTGCAAAAAGCACAATACGGTGCGATGCATAACTGCGTTTGCACCACTGTCGTAGTTGCAAAAGAACCAGTGTTCCCGTCGCAAAATATCAAGTACAGTATGCGAGATTGAAATCACTTAACATATAAACGTTCCCGTACACGATCTGGTTTGCGAAGTTAGAACCACATTCAGAGGCAATAAATACTGAATTAGCAGGTAAAGCGAACCTGCCAATTCCGTATTGGCTTGATTGCACAGCAGATCAGTTGATCATAGCTAAATCAAGACTTAGATCAGTTCTCAACCTTTCTTGCCGGGACATCCCACTTTATGATTTTTTTTAAGAACCTCGTATACCTCAACAAATTCTGTTGGGCGTTCAATCTCATTTTCATTTCAAACAAATCGTACGACCCACCTTGATCAACCAAAATATCTTTGATGACTCTGCGTCATAGGTTTCCTCAGTATTACCCGAGACTGAACCGACAATGTCGCAATACCCATTTAACATCTTTAGCAGAACCTTATGTTTTGTGACTCATGAAGATAAGTACAACGTACTCACCGGCGGTAAGCTGTTGTAGACTTGCTGCATGTGTTGAAGATTAGTGGCGAGGGAAGTTGTGGAGATGGGTTGGGGGTGGTAGAGGGTGGCAGGCTGCGAAACCTGGAAGATGTCGAAAAAGCATGTGCGTGTGAAGACAGGTTGGCAACACTTTGCGATAAGTAACTTTTGTACAAACGCAAATGATAGACTAGTAAATACAAAGGAAAGAATATGGAGAAATACCTAGCTTTAACTCGGACATCGTAGAAACACGTCTCTGCGTACTTAGACATGCGAGCGCCTTACCTGTACAGGCACGCGAGACTGGGTGACAAGCTGGGTTGACGGAACGTTGAAGTACATCAAGCCGTTGTTACCATACTGCGAAGCAGTCGGCTGAGCTTGAGCCATCGCTGCCGTCTCTGGGGGCCAAACAGACGCAACAGTAAGAGGAGCACAAACGAGGTTTGATCAGCTAGCAAAGCGCTGGTATGCAGTCATAGTAACTATGACAAAGTTAATCAAATCATCGACGGGCGATGACATCAAAACGATGTTCTGTGACGCCTCCGAAAGGGTTTGTTTTAATCATCCTGCTCAGAAGCAAAACACAGGAATTCTTAAAAAAATCAACGCACCACCAGCATCGTTCCGAAAAACAGAGCCTGGCATTGAAAGCGGAGTCTCTTCCAAAGACACAGCAGCCGGACTCTGAAATGAAAACATCACAAAATTCCGTGAAAGTGACGGCGACAGCAACGGCTTTAACAACCAAGCAATCGAATGGAAACATTACACATCCAACAAAACATTACTTAGGCAAAGGCTGTCAACCACAGCAAGTGAGACTTAGATAATGGACAACATCATGAAGCAAAATTGTATGCAGCTTTACAGTATATACCTTATTTGCAGTGGTTAAGGCCTCAGCGTTCGAAATCGGAGCACCGCTTGCTTGCTGAACCGATGCTTTCCAAGAAACATCGTCGGACTCGTTCGATGAAACAACGGAGCTCACGTGACGCGGTTTCCATTCGGTTGAATTAGTCACACTCAGCGTAACCTGCCCATAACGTCAACGAACAGGTAAGTGCCGAGCATACCTGCACTTCACGGCCAAGTGCTTATAAGGCCGGGAGATCATGCCACATTATACACGTTTTCACAGCAAAAGCAGTTTCAAAATTTCTACAACATTTTTTAATGCGATACTTTCATAGCACGCATTTCACTACTCTTTGATGGTAAAGCCTGCGCATTTTTGGGAAATCTCTACCAAATTCACGCCGATACAGACGGCATTCGTTGATATGTGAACTACACAAAACTTGAAGGCTGCACGCAGTTAGGTTGCCAGAATTCAGAAAATACCTGTCTTCACAAAGTTTCAGTACAGGTCTGTGTAAGTTCATCATTATAGCAACCGTTTGTGAACACAAAAAGGGCAGCAGCACATGCTTAACTGTACAATCGTACTTACAGTGGGCACGGTTGAAATAGTAGATGGAGCGATACTTTGGTCGCTGAGTGATGCAGCAGGTGCAGTCGACGCATGGAATGAATACTTGTCATTCGTGTTGACGCCTGAAACACACGTGACTGAAACGCACGCAGTTCAACCGCAGCTGCGTGTCGCAGATCTGACATGTACTGTAGCAGTTAGGCGGGAGGGTGAAGGGATAAATTGTCAATGCAACTTCATCTGATGTTGGACGCATTCAGGTAACAAATACAATTTATCAGCTCAGCTTTTAATATAACAGCCGGAAAACAAAAGACGTTCTTCGTAGGGTTCCTCGGCAATTTTGAATAGAAATTTCCAGACTTTTTCAAGACATTCCGGACTTCTTGTTCCAGACCTAACATTTCTGTATGATCTGCCCAGGTCAAATACTGGCGCTATAATATTTAACACGATAAAAGTAAAATTATAGCAATCTTAAATAAAATTTTATGAAAATGTATGTCAAAAGATCAATTCTTTTTCCAAACTAAGAGACCAAAAAAGTTATTTTTCCAAACTGAACGTACGGCGAGATCAACGCCAACACAAAGCAAAAAACAACTGATGAAAAATTGCGTGTAAGCAAGCCGTGTTTACAACCATCTCAGTTTAACCAGCCATAGTGAAAAAACACTTACTTTGCTGCTGAGCCGAAGATACAGATGCTTCCGGCATATTTTCCCAGGCTTTTCTTGCTGATTCCATTTTTAAATTAAGATCGATCGAGGGAGACGTTGGTGTCAGCAGACTCAAGTCAGCACCACTGGCACTTTCATTAACATCACGCGTTTGCCTTACTCCAGTACTAGCATCGGTATCAAGTGGTTGCTTAGCAACAGGTATGTGGGTAGAGGGCATAGGAATGGGGGCGGGTATGGAGCCCTCGAGGGTTGTTGGTGTGTGTTTCACATTGGGATTCGTTGAACTTTGGGGGGTTAAGGTCATATCTTTAAGGGAGTCAGGTTGAGAGAAAACCCTAGATAAAAGGAAAGAACATCGTAGCTGTACAAAGCTGCTCGTAGAAATAAGTCGCGCTGCACACACACGTCGAAGCCCATTTCATTTGACACACTGAGACACTTAAACAAAAATAACATCACGGCAATCGTACTACGAACACAACTTATCAAACGCAGCATCGCTGGCAATTCAGGATCCACTCTTGCTCGGGATGCGGCCAAGGCCAGCAGGCCCGGTCAATCCGCGTCCCACCTATTCAAGTCAGTCGGCGCGAAAACCCTGCGCTGACAAACACACGTCGGTGACACATCGCGACCGCGACCAAACCGACTGCAGTCATAAACAATGTGGCTCGGTGCGTTGGCCTCGCGGGCGCTTCGCCGGCCAATGTAATCATCCCGCAGACAAACGGCTGGCCTTCATATTCATTCCGTTTTGAAGATTTTTGCAGCCGAAACAACACATGGGTCTTTGCCCCGTGTAGAATCACAGGTTGCAATGTAACGAAAACATCACTCACCCCGCTCGATTTAAGGCACCTGAGCTGGCGGCAACGTCGCTTTGTCCGTCCGCAACCTGCGGTTCCATGAAGGAGGCGCCGAGCGACGGCTGCGACATTGGCGGCTGCAAATACAAATGGCGTCCGTGGTTCAACTATTTGCGACAGACAAGGCCGAGCAAACAAAAATGTCTATGGACGGAAACAAAGTTACGTCAGAACTAACTGCTGTCTTCAGCTGGTAAGCTCAGCACAGGTCTGTGTTTGTTCATCATAAGTAACTTCGTTGTCTGATGATTAAAATTGCGGTCTCAACAAGTGCAATCATATCAGTAAAAAAACAATACGCTAATATTTTTTTGATGTTTTCAAGTTTAGGCCAGGTGAGACCGAAAACACGTCAAGACTAGTTTTGTATCCACGACGCCAGACCTGGGAATCATAATAACACCTCCGCTTTGTTATTATGCTTTCATCTGCGCTAGTCAACGATTGTGAAGCTCACTCACATGTCTGTACGGGCTTCTCGACTGAGAACCGGCATATGAATCGGGTAAAGCAGCCGCAGCAACAGGCCGTGGAGACATAGCATCACTTGAGACGCTTGCAGATGGCGAAGAGATGATGGGATGATAACTGGTCATTGGCATCTGATTAGCAGCATCTCCACTCGGATTGCTGTCCGCAAAGTCTGAAGCGGCGAAGCCTGCGGCAAACACAAGCCATGTTCATTCCTGTAAAACTTCATGTATCACGAAGCTACCTGAATGGTCTTTGCTTAGATTAACGGATCATCTGCAGAAAAAATCAGGCACAAGCGAGGAGGACAAGTGGAACAAAGTTATCTCCCCAAAGCTTAACATCGTCTTACAAAAGGAAACCTAACAATTGAAAAAAATGGTTTCCCAACGGTATCACTAAAAGGAGATAGCAAGGACTTTCTTGTCTTTCGAAAAATATGAAAAGTGAATAAAATCAGTTACGACAAACCCAAAATGATTGCCACCCCACCATTCTATACCTGCATAGGATGTTTTGTGCTCAGTCTTTTCACTGAAGGGTGAAAAAGTCGAGTGTCGGAGATCGTCGCCAGAGAAAAACGATGACGTTGAATGATGACCTGCCACAGCAAGAAAATGGGGATAGAGCGTACTACTACCACAACCAACGTGCAAGGAGGTTAATGCTATGAGATTTTATGAAGGTGTCAAATAGAGAAAACTTCCGTAAGGTTGGGGCAACATGCAAACAGTGCAAGAAGTTTATTTTTGGTAAGTTTGCTTTAGACCAATCTTGAGAAAAATTACGCAGAAGCATGTTGGTCCGAAAACGCTGGCATGAACATAGTTGTAAGGGTGTTTATGCCAGCGTTTTCGGACCAACTTGTGGGGAGCTGCTACACGACTTTCTCACAGACTGCATAGTTGACGCTTTAAATTAGCTCCAAGTCTCCCGCAAAAAAACATTTTTGTGGCTGTGACCAAACAGTGGAGTTTTTTTTTGTTTTACAAAACCAAAAACATTAGCTGTAGCATATGTAAACTTTTCTCACTGCACCGTTGTGATGGCCGCCACAAAAGCTTCTACACTTTATGAGCCATGAACCAGCTTTTTCTCGATAAGGAAGAGCTTCAGGCATTGCGCAGGCACCGGCATGTGTGCTAGACAGAAATTCACGAAGCAGATGTGGGTAATTGCTGATAATCGTGTTCATGACACCAAGACAGCAGGTGACTCCACTGCACGCCTGACATACATAAACGACCCAGAGAGCGACAAGCCTAACAACGAACAGGTGTTGGCCCTGACCGTCATCTGCGCTGTCCGCAATGAACGATATCGCATTTGATTCCTGGTGGAAGCGAGACGTGATGTTTTCAACCGAATCGGATCGTTTCGCTGACTTCACGCGTTCGTTGCCGATGGGACCGATCGGATTTAGAATCGAACGGCCAGGACTTTGCGACGACACCTGGGAAATCAAAAGTAGCTGAATGAACTTTGTATTGCACAGTATTAGACACATTAGAGCCATTTCACATTTTAAAAAATGGAGCGAGGTTGGTACCCTGGGGAACTTCAATTTACTATTAGTCTAGTATGGAAAGCATCTTCGGAAAAAATGGCATTTCCAAAATTCCACTCCTACACACGAACTTTTCCCAACTACAGACATCCACAACAGATGATGCTACTAATAATACAGTACCGGGTTCTTATAGGCGTAGATAAATATCTCTCTGTTGCACGTGAACAAACTGCAGACCATTCTAGCGACGTTTGCTTAGCCCTGATTGAGCTTGCTGTCAACCAAATGACATCGTTAACGAATGAGTTCGGAAACGAAACTACGTAAATGATCTTACATCCAGCAGTCATACGGCAGCTGGGCCGTTTTAGGACAGTGCCTTGTGATCCAAAGCATTGATGTGGGCATTTCCCTGTACAGGGTTGCCTGAAACAGCAGCCTGGAAAGAAGGCGCAGTGACAGGGTTGACGGATCAAGTTCAGTTTATGATGTTCCTTGTCACAAATGTACGCCTGGCCGAACCCTAGATAACCTGCCGGGTGAGTCAACTCCGCAGGAGTAGCAACGAGTTCACTTTAAGAAGGGTCAGTTTTCGAAGCGTTTTCGCCAACCTCCTGTGGACTTACCTCGTGGTTGCAGATGGACGTGATGATGCTGGTGGAAGTGATGGTGGTGGGAAAATGGCTGAAGCTGATTTTCGCTTCCGTACCAGGCGAACTGCGTTGCGAGGAAGGCACGGACGACTCGACACCGCTATCGTGCTGACTCACGGCCGGGTCGATTTTAGGGTCCACGATTTTATTCTTTTGCGCGTTCTCTTGATCCAGGTTTCCTGCAGCGGTCAGCAGTTTGTTGATAGCAACTCACGCAACAAGTGCACAATCAAATCGAAACACATTTGTCTTTTTTCCTGGAGCTTACAGTCTTCGAATAGATCACCAGGGGCGATGTAAATCTTCAAGCACGCCTTTGACTCGTGAACCTGAGTACGTCTCCATTACTCAAGCAAAGTACATGACGTGATTAAAATTAACTTCACCTTTTATCCACACGTCACCCCCCGACACTGCAGGCGACGGAGCAACCACTGTCGTAGGAACCGACTGCCGCACACTTCCGCTTGAGCCACTTTTCACTCCTGACGACTTGAACAGTTTCTGACGATCTCGACGCTGCTGGTCAAGCTTCGCCTTGCGAACAGCTTCAAGCACCTGGTGCTCCTAGTAGATAAATGCACGCCGATTCCAAAATAACAACAAAGAATATGTTTAACAAGGGGTGTATTAAGCCAGAAAACACCTTAGACATTATCAGTCAAATTTAAATTTTTTTAAGAAATCGCTTGAAAGTCAGCGAGTGCAGCCACTTACGTCCTTTTTGCGAATTTGCTCTTGCTTAGTCTTTTTCGATCGTCGGGACATGACTTGCGTAAAACCGTCGTCATCGATCTCATCTTTGGACAAAGCAGGGTCAAGCACTGGGTTGGATTGGTGCAGCATATCAGATTGCTGCGCTCTGAAGAATACATCAATATTTCAGACTTCGGTTCCACTCGACGTATTGCCTTCAAACAAGGTAGTCAACAAGAATAGAATACACCAGACTGAGAAGGCTGTTTTCCTTGGGCAATGTATTTTGGCGGCCATTTCAACCAGAAACTTCAGAAGGGACACTATATCCGCGAATGACGCCAGGTAAATAAAACTACGCAATTCACAGCAAACTCACCCTTCTGAGGATACCTCCGGTAGATCATCGACATTCACAACGCCAGCGTAGTTGTGCAGGTCGTAGCGCCTGAATATTTCCTGCGTGTAGATAAACAGCAAAGCGTTACAGATGCTAATACGGCCTAAGTCAAGCAAACAACCAGAGTCAACACGATGCCTCAGTTTAATTCTGTGGTTTGACGTGGTTTTGTCACGCACGGCAAATGTGAGTGGTGCACGACGTCATCACGGGCAATGTTTTTCAAATAACTACTTATTAAATATGCGGAGCTACGCTTGACATCGACAGCAATACTCGATTCACATTAATAGCAAATGCTGTACTACTGAAGATACTACGTAGCACCGAACATTACCCCACGTCACCTACTTGTTTTTTGGCTTTCTGTTGATCTTCGTCACATTTTTTAGTCTTGTCTCCTTGCAGAGCAGTGGCATCGTTCAGCGCACCTTGAATGGCCGACGGGTTGTTGTACTTCACCGAGTGCAGCATGTAAACCTGGAGAACGCGACACAGCAAATTACTTGTGCACAGCTGGTACTTGCACGGCAACGTAAAGTAAATTGAACATCAACATGGCGTTTAAGGCGAAACACTTCAGCGGATGGTCAAAATTTTGCGCGTGCATTAGACCAGTGTTCCTCAACCTTTTCATTTACGCGGCCCAGTTAAATTTTTGGTAAAGGTTGTACTTTTATATAAATAAACACATGTTATTCTGAAGTAGCGAATTTATTCCTGTATGCAAATCACTGGAGAATCTTGCTGCTGAATATAGTCAATGCGTTCCTGCGCTGTAATGATTAGATGTCTACTCAACTCCATGGCCCACTCAAAAACCGAACTATGACCCACAGGTTGAAAACACTGCATTAGACAAACATCACGTAACACAAATCCATTCGTATTTATCACACACCAGGGGTTTATTGCTGAGAAATAAAGTAGCAAAATAGAAAATGCCGCTAAAGTCAACCGTGTAGAACCAGTTTCTGTCCAGTATGAAATTGAGACATTTATATTTACGGGAAACAAACTAAATACTAAACACTGGATTTTTCAGTTTAACGAACGGATGGAAGTATATCATGCTCTCCTCTCGCAGACAGGAGCAAAAATTGTCTGCAAACGAGATTCGGCCCAAAGTTTGAAGAAGGCTAATGGATACACTGATATGTTAGAAGACAGAAACATTTGCGTACCTGATTTCCTACTCTGCCAGATGGCGTCTTTTCGTGGTAATTCCGCTCATTGACACCTGACAACAAAACATTTTACTGAAGATCAGAGGAAACAATGAAGGAAAGAGAACTTCGCCCGAAGTATGAACGCCAACATTATCCGCACATGTTTTACGAACAGCACTACTTCGACATGTTTCAGCGCATCGTAGCTTATGTTTTTGCACGCAGCGTAGGCCGATGCACTAGACAGATACCTTTGCCACCCCTTCCTCGTTTGTTGGCATTGCGAGAGTCATCACGCTTCGGCCGCTCTGTTTCGCCTCCGATTGGCTGTCGAAAATAAAGGCAGTTTCATTACCACGGAACCACGATATCGGCATCATTGGCCACGTAGCAGTACGTACCAATACGTTTAGTCTTAGAAAAATTACCTTTTTATATTCACTGCTGTTCTCTTCTGACGCGGTTTCCCAGTCGCCGTCGGACACTTCGTGACACGAGGGTCCCCCCTCACTTTGTTTGGGAGGAACACCACCGTTTATCCGAGTACCTGAGTCAGCGAAATTTTTACATGTGGTGAAAAACCAACCCACTTCTAACAAACGAGCAGGAAATAACGGACCACACTTTTAAAACTTCTTACTCGATGGGAGACGACCCTCTTTGTTGTTCGGCGTTTTCCCTGCATTTTTGTTGAATCGGGGTGGCCTGCGAACAAATTCGATTCAGAAATGAACTGGACAATTAGTAACTTCAGCAGTCGCTCAGCATACAAAAAAAAACTTTGTTTTCATCCAATGAAGCCTCGCACTCTCCTGCGGATAAGGACTTGCGATAAGTCTTCGAGAAATTAATGTGGCCAACAAACAAGCATGCATCTCAGGCCGAATATGGCACACAACGCACAAACTGCCAGTGACCGCTGTAGTCTTTAAAAGATGCCTCAGTTCGAATCTGTGGTATACGTGGTTTTGTCATGCAGGATTGTTATGAGTGGTGCACGAAATCATCATCGGCATCCTTGTAAACGAATTCGGCGCTGCTCAGACAGCGGTTTTACACGGCCCGCAAACGAAAGCACTAACAATAAGTTTACCATTCAAGAGAAATGTATGATATAATTTCAACCTTTCTGTAACCACCAAAGATTCTGTAAACTGTTGTAACACTCACAATACACAGATGGATAAATAGTCAGCATGAACACACTGAGAATCGCTCCGCGGTTAAACTTACTGGTCCGATCTGCCTTTTCTTCGACGGGGGTCGCCACCTCGCGAACCACCTCGTCGCCGATCATCGTTTCCTGGTGCCGAATGTCCTCGGTCTCCGTTTTTTGGCTTCCTGAAAAAAACAACACAGCAGCTGCGAACGGGCAACTTGGATGGTCACCATGCTCACGCATCGGGTTAGTCCTCAATGGCAAAACTAATATCGAACCGATCAATCCAAGATGTCATTTCTAGCAGGTCTTACCTTGGATCGTCTCGGTAAGAGTAATCTGTAGGCCTCTCTCGACCGCTGACAGATCTTGCGGCCTCTCTCTGCGACGGGCTCGACCCACCTCTCCCTCG
>Ga0210059_1002987_pt1 | contig 26831 bp, 16 predicted proteins | sample Ectturendosymbi2_FD_188042 | JGI IMG/M metagenome (GOLD analysis project Ga0210059, IMG submission 188042) | Ecteinascidia turbinata endosymbiont from Florida, USA - Sample 2 (SPAdes) (version 2) | ecosystem: Host-associated > Tunicates > Ascidians > Unclassified | place: Key West, Florida... | reverse complement strand
GATTCCAACAATTCCGTGCAATTTAACGCTTTTGCGTCGAAGGCAGCAACAAACGCAGTGATCGTGGGCACTTCAGTAATGATTGAGAACTTTTTAATAACCGTATTTTCAGAGCGTAATTTTCCGATTTTCGCAAATTGATTGACGCTTTCCATTTTATTCCTCACAACAATGGGTGAAGGGTCCTCACAAGTGGATTAGCCTAGGGCCTCGCATCAGTTAAATCCTGTCCTGTGTGTAGTACTAATTTGTATGACATCAATCGCAAACCTTTCACAAAAGCCTCCTTTAAAACAGCCTAGGGCCCTGCAAATGATGTAAAGTATTTGTATCAGGTTTGCTATTTTAGGGTATGTAGATTGCAAATACAGTATTAGCAAGTAGGCTATAGTATGAGGTGTTAAATTTGACAACTCAAGTTACTCAAGTTGCATTGCCTGTGAACCACTTTCAGAGATAGTGCAAGTTGCCGTAAGTAGCCTAAAACCTAACGCTTTTTGGTTGATTTTGAGATGGCGGTTTTCAGAATGTACCGTACGTTTTTTGTATTTTTAAAATGTACGATACAGGGTGGGCCAAAAGTAGACCTGCTCTTGATTGCTTATTTACATTTATGGCTGAAATTTTGGGAGGGTATTGACAAATACTGGATAGTTCCGGTTAGAAAATTATTCTACTTTCACCACTGGTGTAGAGTAATATGCACGGTGTGTCATCAAACATCGCCAAACCAACGTCAAACGTCAAAATGACATCATATTGTGACGTCACAAATAGCTTATATCCATTTGCATTGACCACCACACGCCACTCCACTGCTCAACACTACAATTTGTTTGTGGGGCATACAATCAAGCAGTCGTTCCGGGCATCACCAAACCTCTCCACGCCACTTACCGTACCTCATTGAAACATATGTCCTTGAAAAAATTTCAAGTGATCTGGCAACCCTACTCCTGCTCCAGCCTAAAATGCTAACTCCGGCCAGAGTCCACTCCGGCCCTCCGGCTCCGTGATCATCTCTGGTTGGCCAGAACCAATAAACCATGATACAAAAGTTGAGCTAGTCAAAGCTGCACCAGAACGATATCTGAACAAAAAACGACCTTTCCTTTCGATGGTTCGATTTATAAAAGTGGCAGATAGTGAGAAAAAAATTTGAGTTGCCTGTCAGCGAAATGGTATTCCAAGACGATGAAAAGAGAATGTTCTGAGTTCATGGTTGGTATATTAAAAAATCGATTCAAGATTATATTGCTTCTATTGAACGTTTTTTTGATCTCAAAACAATTGTTTATTTGTTTCCAAGCCTTTCAACACTTTCTGGCATTTAAATACTTGTTTGTTTCATCACGAAAGTTCACTGAGACCGCTTAGACCAGGGGTTTTTTAAGGTGTTTTAGGGACCCGATTCGGGTCCCTAGAATTTCAAATCGGGTCACTAGAATCAGAGAAAATCATCACCGGGTCTCTGGAATCAGAGAAAATCGGGTCCCTAGAATCAGAGAAATCGGGTTCCTACAGGTCCATACCGGGTACCTAACCTTTTCCTTAAAAAAAACTGGCTTAGACTTAGATAAATGGGCTCACATTGCGACTTCACATCCATCAAGAAGTTGATAAAGGGATACAGGATATCACGGATGAAGAACGAAAGAAATGGAGAGCCATAATTTCATATTATAATTGATGTCATCCTTTTTCTAAGCAAGCAAAATCTTTGTTTTCGTGGCCATCGTAAAGATTTTGACTCAAAAAAGCCAGGTAATTTTCTTGTAACTTTTAAGCTAAGTGCCAAATAGGCCGATAATCCTGTCATGAACAATCATCTTTCTTATATGCAAGTATCAGAAAGGCTCCAGATATGCTAGAAAGCCTATCAAGTGGGCTACAACTCGGATTATAGCCTAGTTTCCAAAAAAACTTGGGCCGAACAGTGGTTCGGTTGGCGCCCGGGGCAAGGTAACCTTAGCCAAAAAGGCGCGAAAACCTGCCCCCATTATGACGTCACCCACAAGCAACCCCAAACCCAAAACTAAAAGTTTTATTTGAATCTAAATTAGAAGACTTGCTGAATCCGTAGGTGGTTTGAAGTCTCTAGCTCAATCGGCTGGCGAGTTATGGAGTTGCAACGTGGCAGAAGATTTTGCAAAAAAAGTGGCGCACGCGAGACTTAAAGGGTAGCCTACCTCGTCACATGTTTAGTGTTGTGGTCGAGGTGGCTGGAAGACATATAGCTAACACCTTTTCACTCCTATTTCACGAAATGTGATATTATACGTCCGTTAAGCTTCTATTGCATGTCGTGCTTGCAAGAAGTTAGTAAACCGGTTGAAATGTAGGCTACTTAGTGCAATGGCATTCTTCTCTCCAGAACCGTCGCCAGAAAGTTTTCAATAGGAGGGCTTTGCGTTTCTGTGGGGGGGCTTGACATTCCAAAAATTGACAAAAACTTAACTGATTTATAGTGTTTCATGTTTCAATTTTGGGAGGCTTGGAGGTTTGTTTAGAGGGGCCAAGCCCCCAAAAGCCCCCCGTGGTGACGGGACTGCTTCTCTCATCTACATGCAAAACACACATTTGGATTTTTGCATTGCGAGCAACGTTCATAAATATATTTTAACAGTGATGCTGACCCACGGAGTTAAGCTACACTGGAATCTGAGGATGGGGAGCGGCAGAATCGCCGAAATCCAGGGCGACAAGCTATGCTGCTATGCCACTGGGCTCGAATTGATTAATACGAACGTAGAGACGGCTAGAAATGATTTGCCTATAATTCATGATACCTTTCGCAGGAAACAAGATGTAAAATTAAGTTCAGGTACCGCTATTGTTGCGTCAGCGTAACCTGCGGGTTACCTTGTAAGTCCTCATGTGGCCCACAGAGCAATTTGAGTTTGAGACCCTGTTCTAGAGGTTTGTATTTTCGCTCGTTTCAAAGTACGTTGTTAAGTTATGCCTCTGCGCAGTTTCGCAAATTTAAAGATAGTAGTGAGTCGTCATAGAAAGGAGTTAGTTGCACGGGGCCCTAGGCCATGGCCTATTTAGCCTATGCATAAATCCCTCACTGCCTGCATGTGCGCATGCATAAAGTAATATTCTACACATCAAACAGCCTACGCTGAGAAAATTTATGATTAGTGCTTAGGGTTTAGTGGTAAGTGTGTCGGGCTAGGATTTGGGTTAGGTTAGAATAAAATTATATAATTGAGGTCTAACACTAGGTCCAATAATTTTCAGTGGTTATGGTTATTCCCGTGCTGCAGTTTGTTGTGCGTATCTGACACCTAACCAAAAAGTTTTAATTTACACAGCACACATCAAAAATGTTATTGCCAAACTTTATTCCTTTACCGTGAGAAGCAAAATGACTGACATACAATAATAGGTCATAAATTTCGCAGAGGTCAGAAATTTCGCTAGACACCTGAGCCTGAACTGGAGTCGGATTCTCAAATTAAAAAAATTCCCGGACCCAGACCCGGATCCGGATTCAAAATTTTGGAAAGAGGAGCGGAATCGGAGTCTGAAAAAGTGACTCTGACCACCTCTGACGCGGGTGGACTCTCCTCTACTGATCTTGTGTGCTGATGAAAAGTAATCACCAGAGGAAAGATTTTGTTTGTCTGAAAGTAAACCTTTTGGCAACTAGCCTAGGCCTACTGTGAAAACATGAGGAGCCGTACGAGTAGGACTACTGTACTGTTTGTTTTCGGTTGCCTGACTCTTGAACGGCAGTGGCTGAGTACTTTAGCCTTCTCTATAGTAGCCTAGTAGTACAGTAGTAGTAGGCCTACTAAGGCTAATGTTTGCAAGGTCAACCGTGAGGTAGCCGACTACAGTAGTATGGCTATGCACACATGTGTTACGTCACTAATCTTGGTCGAACGTGATTCAGGCAATAATTTAGGCAGTGGATACACAGGTCCGCCTGTGGACCTACCTTCATATTTCGAAACCTTATTCCTTCCATATGGCATTCGTCCATCATCTGCAACGCACAACGAAAGTGCAGTTGCTGAGTATGCTTGATGAAAACATAACTAAACGTAAAAGCCTGGTAAACCTAATGTAAGCTTAACCCTAACTGTAGCCCTGGCCTAACGCTAAGCTAACACTACACTGAACTAACGCTAATCCCTGAACAGCAAGTTTGGAAACTTTTGAAAAAAGAAAAGAAAAAGTGGCGGTAGTAACTGTGACTTGGTTTGAGTCTGACACGATCCGAATAAAATGCAGTTTTGAGTTTGTCACTCAATCAATGTCGTAGCGGATACGTTTAAAGTCTGATGTGACAAAGGTTTTGGGTTCGACTCTTATCTTGCCGACTTTTCTTCATTAGACTCGATATGCATGTGGATCTTGAAATTTGAAAACTTATTAATACGCCACTGTGATGTAACAGTTAACGCACGACGAGAGTGCAGTTGAGTAGGCTTAGTAGAAACGAACTAAACGTAAAAGATAAACCCTAACCTAATGCTGATGTAACCCTAACCTAATGCTATCCTAACCTAACACTAACCCCTAAACATAACACCTAAGCCTGAAAAAACGTAAAGAAAAAAAAAACAAAAAAGTCGGCAAGGTGAGAGTCGAACCTAAAACCATTAGCATAGATAGTAGCCGTAATGCCTAAGCATTACACCACGAGACCGACACCGTTTGAATGACAAACCGAACCTTATATCAGGACAAGCATATCCGTAGTCACTTCCTTATCATTCACCATACTAATATAGGATGGAAGACTGAACGTGAACCTTTCTGTTGTAGTGAGTCAACCTAACCATTTGCTGAATAATGTATTTGATGGCTACCTAGCAGTTGACCTTGAAGCCTTGTATTTATAACTGTAGATGGCTCCCAAGACATTTCCAAAAATATTTTGGCAGTGTCTATTTTGCCGCCAAGATGTCAGCAGCAACAGACTTGGCAGAAACGAAGTAAGCACAAAAGATAAACCCTAAAGCTAACGTAACCTTAACCCCTAACGCTAACCCCGAATGCGAGGAACTATAACGCAAATGCTAACTGAAGCCTAAACCTAACACCTAAGGAAAAAGTTTGGAAAGTTATGAAAAAAGTAAAAAAAGGGAAGTCGTCAAGGTGAGAGTCGAACTGGAAAGCAATGGCATACCATACTTGAAGCATAACCACTAAGCTACGAGCAGCATGGCGATTGCATGACAAACTGACCTTTTTATTCAAATTGTGTCATGCCACGAGACTGAATATTCGACTAGCGGCACAATAGCTCCAGCCGATCTGTTGCTGCCAGAATATTGGTGGTATAATAGACACTACCAAACATTTTTGAGTAAACTGTAACAAAAAATTAGGAAATCAAAGATTTAGCTCAATTTAATGGCTGCTTTTTGTAAAAAGAAACAAGCACCATGTGACATTTTTCAGTATGTTTTTACAATCACCAATCCACCACAAAGTTGAAGTTTTCATGTTCATAGCGCATGCACATTGTTTCAAGTAAAACATAATTTATTAACTGTCCAAATTCCAGACATTATACCATTTTTTAAAAGTATTTCCAAACACATTTTTAGCACTGAAATTCTGGACATGTTGGGAAATTCTGGAGGTATGGCAATCCTAGACTAGAACAATACGAGTACGCAGTGGCATAGCTAGAGGTTTGGGCCAGGGTGGACAAAAGCTGAAGGGGGCCACTAGCCAACACTCAGAAAAAAGTTACGAAATGATAGTGAACCCAGATGTTGTGGATGTCTAAACTGGCTAAAAAAACAAAAATACCCCTAAAAACCAAAAGAATAATAAATATCAAGATTTCAGTTCAAATGGGGCCCAACTTTTACATTTAGCTTGCCAGGAGGTGTGGCTTGTCCCTGTGCCCACCCATCAGTTAAGCCACTGCGAGTACATTGTTCATCCTTAATGTTAATGCATTGCATTTTGACCTTGTTTCTTATCCCAAACATTGCTTGCCTAAGTCAATTGACATTGGTGCTTTCAAATCAATTACGGTAGTTTGCAAATTGCTAGTGGTGTCACATATGTGGAATTAACAGTTAGCTTCAGCCTAGACCAAAAGCTTTTTTTCATTTAAAGTTTGTTCAACAAATATTAAATAATGTATAATATTTGCATAGAGTTGTAGTTATATATGTTCATAAGCTTTGCAAAAGACTATTAGCTACAAAAAAATTAGGGAACAATATTATGCTTTCTAATGGTGGCAAGATTTTGAGAGGATATTATGTAGAAGCTTATTATGATTTGAAAAACCTCGGAAGCATGTTAAAAAACTTTTCTCTTATTTTGATATAAAACAAAGTGAAAAGTAATGAGGAAAAATTGGGCATTAGGAATAATAAGGCAACAAAGGCCATTTAGCCTTGTTTCTTCATCTTTAGTTTAAGTTTACTTTGCTTTTACAAAAAGTGAATTTTTTTGTTGAAGCAGCTTTTTTCACAATAGGCATTAATCATCAATGAAGACTTGTTGAATCAGTTTTTTTTGCTCATACAATGTTTTTCTTCTGATGGCAAACTGAAACAAATTAAGCATTCTTCATGCAGAGAATTGATAAAGCAGGTTGTCTGAATTTTAGTTGTCAAACAGTGGAAAATTATACAATTTATAGTTCCTGTCCTGAAATATCTGTTTCCTATGCAATCAGTGATTGGTGACTATGACTATCATACTTGAGATATGTTGCAAACTATTTGTAGTCTTTGTCTTTCACACCTAGACCTTCAATAAGGATCCGCCTAATCTAATCCACCTCCTATTGACATCAGTATAGTATTATGCACAAATATACAATGATTCATTGCTTAACAAAACACATGCAGTCCGAATAAATGCTAATCAAGTAACAAACCCACATTGTGCAATTCAGCATGTGTCCTACGGCAGCTGCAGCTACAGAAATGGTAGCAATACTCGCTATGATAAAATGACTTATTTTTAAAAGCATTTTATTTACAAAAATTGGTGGCAACCAGGGCTGTGGAGCTCTCATAAAAAAGGACACTGCTCCAGCTCCAGAGCTCTTGTTTTTCAGGAGTATAGCTCCGACTCCAGAGCTTTCATTCTTTGTAACACAGCTCTGGCTTCTGTTCGTTTTACATATCAGTATTTTTAATTGTCTTGATGTGCCTTAAGTTGATTGAAAAATGAACAATATTTAGTACACGAAACTGAAAGAATGTACCATGCTTGTTTGAGTAGGTTAACCTGGTAATTTTTTACAATTAGTGCTCTTAACATGAGAAATGAGCAATAAACAATAATCAGAAGTTTTGGACAATTCAGAGAACAGTTACTGGTGTAAATGTTACTCAAGTTAATGGTAACCTAAAAAATTCTGGAAATGCAGTCACTGGTTTGCTGTTAATGCCTGGTGACGTTTTGTTATTTCTTACAATCGGAATCAAGAAAACGTCTGTTTGGAAAACTACATTTGTGTCTTAGTATTTGACTCAGTCCAGTCCCAATCGACTAAGTGTTTTGCACTCCTTGCATGCTTTGCCTATTGCAATCTTAGCGATGCCAGCTAACACGTCTGCCCAGGCAAACCATGCAAAGAGCGTAAAACACATAGCTGATAAACCCTCTCACGTGTTCTTTTTAACGTGCACACATTTGCATTAACACAAGTGACAAGAAGTGTACAAAAATAGTATGGCTTCCATTAAGAATTCACCTTTGACCACATTTTTTTTAAGGAAAATGTTACGTACCCAATATGGATCTGTAGGGACCCGATTTCTCTGATTCTAGGGACCCGATTTTCTCTGATTTTAGGGACCCTATGATAATTTTCTGTGATTCTAGGGACCTGAATCAGGTCCCTAAAATGCCTTAAAAAAATCCTGCATTTGACTTTCTTAAAATAGCTGCAAAAATTTCTGATTTGTTATCTTTTGCACTCATAATAAGCAGTGATGAATAGCAAGGTAAAGCACAATTCAACTTGCAAAGCTTAGGGGAAAATAAGACCAATTACTGTAATGAAAACATAAAATTTCTTTCCTCATATTAAAACCTCAGGGAAAAGCCACATTTGTTTGCATTGTATTTTTATACTGACCTGAAAATGTACTACCATGCAAGTCAAAGCTAGTTTGCTACCAATTAGTTATGACTTTCATGTTATGCCTGTAAACGTAATGGTTCCTAGTCATTTTTTGCCAGTAATCTGGTAAACCTTGGTAGATGTATGTGGACTGATTTTTTTGAGTCTGGATCCAATCCTGTTTGGCAAATTTCAATCCAAATATGCTCTGGATGCAGTAATAACATGACACAAGCAATTTGAGCCCTGTTTTGACTATAAAATTAAGTAAAGCAAACAACCATAAACATTTCTTCAGCAAATGCAAAATCCAATCTGGCTAAGGCTATTTATAGCCAAGAAAATCTCTCACTCCTGATCTTGTTGGAAGCACCCAAAGTCTGGATCCAAAAATTAAAAATCCAGTCTATGCGCACCTCTGCTTGGTAGTAAGGCTAATAGTTTATAATACAAAATCCAACTTTACAATGACGTGCTGTGCATTTTCCATCAGCATGATTACACAGCTACAAAAGCTATGGATATTATATACCTACTGAACATAATATAGCTTAATTCTTTGTTAGACTGCAACACTATTGCAGATCCGGTTTGATCATTCTGACTAGAAAGTAAGATTTTGTGGTAGTTTACAATATTTTTCTTCTACAATTGACACCACGCCTGTCCAGGTGCTGTGCCACAGCTTTAGCGATACTTAAATCAAGGAAGCATCAAAGATGCGCAGATCCATTCTTGCAGTTTGGTGCCGTAACTCGTAACAAGCACATTTATAGCTGTGCTATAAAGAGCATTGTTTTCGGTAAAGTAAGTCTAGCTTTCAATCAATTTAGCAAAACCGTTAGTATCTAGGAGGGTTCCCAGAGCTGGAGCTACCTCAAAATAGCCACAGCTCCAGCTCCAAAATTTTAAACTGAGCTGAACTATAATTTGTTAAAGCTTTTCAGTTAACAATCCAAATAAATACATAGTTGTCTTTGTGCGGTCAAAAAAAGAATGATTAAATATGGTGGTCAGATTTTGATTGTTTCATATGTTGCAGCTAATTTTAAAGCTTTCTGGTATATTTAGGCCAACATAAAAGGTTTTGTTGACCGTGACCACCTGCCCCTACTTCAAACCAACTAATTCAACAGCATTCACCTTGTTAATGTATGTTTTACATCACTTAATTGTTTTAAACACCAATGTTTTAATATAATACTTAATGTTAATTAAGAAAGAACATAATTCTGATGTTTTCTTGCATGAATTTTGTTTGCTTTCTGAATATAAACTACCTATGTAGGTGATGATTGTATATCTATAGAAATTGTAAGGCCAAAAAATCAATGTATATATTATAACCATTATCGTTTAACCCAATGCCACAAATAACTTTGCATATTAAAAGGTCTAAACTGAGGTTGATGAACGTACAAAAAACTTATAGACTGTTCTATTGTTTTAAATATCAGATTGCTAATATTTAGTCGATACTATAAAATCATTGAGAGTATGTCAATTTACATGGATTGTCAAACTAACAATAAGTTCACTAATTATGTTAAGATTATAATATTTAAATCAAAGTTATTGGCTAGGTCTTATAACTTTATGTATGTAATGCGTGCTACATTTGGGGAAACTATTTCTGTTCCAAAAAGAGCTTGGAAATTTTGGTATTGTTATGAAACAGTGTTGTTGATTGTTTTTTTCATGTATTTTTAGTTTTGTATCAAGTGCCTGTTGATGTTTATTGTGAGTACATATTAATCATGAAACTGGTTGAAAAAACTGATACCTTTGTTTAGAGAAGTTGATTTGTTCTTTGCACAGTGTAAAGCATAACAAATTTATCACTAACTTTTAGAACAGAGGAATCTCTTATTTGTATCCAATTCGTCAACAATCCTATACTGATTGCAATTTGTCTTTTGTTCTACTACAAATTTGTCTTTTTTGTTCTGCTATAAATTTATAAATTAAAATAAAATCATTTTTAGAATTTATTGACAAGTTTTTTCAGTAGATTTGGCTCCATTGTTGGGATGACACAATACATATAGCAATTGTTTTGGTAAATTACATTCAAATTAATGTAAAAATGGATTTATAGAAAACTTTAAGTAATCACGGAAGTTAGGTTTTTGGCACTTGACTAAAAATATTTTTAGTAACTAAGAAACCAAAATTTTTGCCAGTGCTTATAATTTAGTGAACTACCACAATAAAACATTTTTCTGTTCAAAAACACGCATATGTTCAAATTTTGTCCATTCTTTATAATTGTGTTAGTTTATTGATAAAATAAGTTGTAGTTCATTGACAATTTGCAAAGTGTTTTCTGTACTTCCATGAGTAACCTTACATGAGAGTTGATGCCTTGATACTTCTGTGCAAGTCAGGATTTGTTCTGTTGTTTATCAGTTCAACTGATATTTTTGCTAGAAGACTGCAAAAAATCACTTTGTCAAGCTTGCTCAGGGAGGTAGGAGTTGAAGTGTGGTTTCAAGATGGCGCTTCCTGTTTCTGGTCTTGAGGAGTTGGTGGAGAATGAAAATTACTACAGTTTGCTGAATGCTTCCCGAGAGGTATGTTTTAAGGTTTCAATTTCTCATATGAAAAATCAGTTTATTAGTGTCTACTTTTTGGTGTACCTGTGTTATAGCAATTTGTTCAATGCGACTTCAGTGGTACTTCTTTGTACAGCTGCTGTAAAGTTGACCTTAAAAGTAGTATTCATGTGGTTTTACTTTTGATTGATTCTTGTTTCAAAAACGTTCAATATGATTTCAGCATACCTTTGAGCACTTTGAATCAATGAAGGTGACAAAAACAAATTGTAATTCACAGTATTTTAGTCTGTTCTTAATGAAGCATGTTTGTGTTAATTGAATGTGTAGCAAGATGTTGATGTAAGTTCGTCTGCTGTGCAGGCATCCCAAGAAGAATTAAAAAACTCATACAGAAGGCTGTGCATGATTTATCACCCAGACAAACATGATGAGTCTAATAGCAAAAAAGCATCAGAAATTTTTGGACGAATACAGACTGCTTACTCAGGTATCAATGTGAATATGGTGTTTATTTAAACTTCTTTCTACTGTAGCAGAAAGATATTATGCTGTAACACAATGAATTTCAACCTTCTTTTACCACAACCCATAAAAAGCAACCCAAAACCTAATGACCCCTAACATGAGTTTCGTTATTCAATCAAAATAAATGAGTCAAGCCTGGTGTAAATTAGGCTTAAGTCAATTGCTTGCCCATTACTACTTGTGACCCTTCCAAGAAGGTCTCAGGACCTCTGCAGTGGTCACAACCTCAAGTTTGAAAACCACTTCTAAAGCATCAATTTAGTGCAGTCTTACAAGTAAAGAACATTTGGTCATACATAAATGCGATTTCGTTTGTATGTTTCCCTTATATTTGCAATTTCTGAAGTGTGCTATGTAAGATAGCTGAATTCATATACTCTTACCACAGTTTTCAAAAAATTGAGACAAAATGCTTAGAAATTTCAAATGAAGAAAAGAATCATTTTTGTACAGAAAGTACAAACTCTTAATGAGGTTAAGATTGTAAGTAGGCTAATTATGAAAACAGTTTGCACTGTGACAGCACATATGTATAACTCTTATGTCAACATTTTTCAGTCTTGAGCGACCCTGTGAAGAGGCATATTTATGATGTATACGGAGAAAAAGGTCTAAATGCGGATTGGCAAGTGAGTTAACAAGACTTCACTTTGTCGTCGATTCTTCATTTTGCATTTTGTGCAAAATGTTCAAGGAATTCCTTGACCACTGTTGTGTTGTATGTCTCATACACAGCATACCTACTCACATTACAAATAAATTGCTATCCTGGTTAGAAACGCCTGGGCACAGAGGGTTGCAATATTACAAGGTTGTACAGTATATACAAATGCTGAAACATTTTTGGCAGTGTACCACTTGAGCTGACAAAATAGTTTCACGCCACAAGTAAAGTTATTTTTATCGTCGTGAAACGCATGCGTGGCTGACTTATTCAATTCTCCAACATATATTTTTGATTCAAGCTGAATTTTGGAAACCTTTTACATCACTGATCTCACTGTCCCAATAAAATGTTTTAATCACGTTTATTAGAATAGTGGTGAGGATGTTTTCATGTGAAACTGAAATCACGGCTACGCGCCAGATACTTTAATTCACTTGTAACGAGCTCGTGCATTTATTTTACATGAAAACGTCACTTGCACAATAACGTATGAAAGTAAGCGTCCATGGTGATATGGAAAACCCATCTGAAGTTCCACAATCCTCAACTATATTGTTTTTCGCTAAATTCCGCAGACGCACGAATATACAATATTTAGTTGCGCTATCCGCCAGTCTTTATTAATTGTCACTGATTTGCGATGCAGTTGATAGAGCGGCGAAAAACGCCTGAAGAAATGCAAGCTGAATATGAAAAAATACAGCGTATCCGGGAGCAAGCCAGGTTGGAGGAACGTACACATCCACAGGTAAAGTTCCAATTAATGCATGTGGATAAGAAAATATTGCATGGACGTTTTGTAGTAATTGCCAGTGTAGCAGATTGAGCCCCGTCCCGTTCAACCAATGTCAGGAGTGAATTATCATTTCCACGATTGTTTTGTTTGCATTTTGTTCTACTGCTTTTAAAACTCCTTGAAGCAGTACTGGTTTGCTTTGTAGATTATAAAACGTGGTTGCTTTAAATGCTAAGTACGCGAGGCTGCTGGTTAGAGTTAAATCTTTTTATATGCAGGGCTCATTCAGTTTGACGTTGAATGCGACCTCGTTGTTTGATCGACAAGTCGAAGAGGAGGAAGATTATTACAGCCAGCAATTAATTTTACCGGATATAACGCAGATGTCAATGACCCAGTCGATCGAAGTGGGTATAGCTCATGCTATAACAGCGAGGATTGCTGAAAAAGTACCATGCTGATTTTTTGCCCACTTTGATCATATAAATTTGAGGAGGGGAATGTTGCAGTGACTCTTACTGAACCGGCTATTCGCACAAGTTTTGTGCGGTTTTCTTTGATTAGTTCGTGATTTGGCGGAGTGCTCTAATAGTTCTCACGTAAAAGGTGGTACCCCATCGCATGCGTTGTTCGCCGCTGAAGTTTGCGGTTGGAGCGTTTCTCGTTGGTTTTTGCTCGAGATAAACGTTGCCAGCAATGCCGGTGCTGGTGACATGGGACAACTTGCACGAGCCGTTTGGTGGAGGTTCTTCGCATTACGGTGTAGGTGTTGAAAGTTTTAAGGCTACTACGTGATTGAGTAATTTCTAAAGCTTAAAAATGCCATAGGAATTGTTAACTTTGCTGTCAGTTGCGTTTGCCCCGTAAGCATGCGCAGCACAGTTAGTTTATGATTTTGAAATAGAACTCTCTCTGGCACGCTGGCTCTTACTCCACCACGCCTGCATTAAGTAATTGTTCTTTGTTTCAAACCTCCTAAATAACGTGTAAAAACAAATGCATTTATTGGTAAATTTACTGATCAAACTTTCCATGTTGCAGAACGCGTGAGGGCTGGCGCCGCCCAAGAGATTTGTTGACGCCCCCCTGGGAGGGCGTGCCCTCGGTTGAGAACCACTGGTCTATCGCCTGGTTTGCGGCAGTGAGCGCCGTTAAAAAAGATAACGAAGCTGAAGAAGCAGGCATTGCGTGCGCTTGAAGTGAGATCGACATCAGCTGAACGTTTGCTCTTTGTAGGCTCCTCTGACAGTCTCGCACACCGCGACACTTACCGGCAGCTTGGAGACGACGAACGGAAACGGAAGCGGCAGGTTCAACGTATCCTTGAGACAAGTGATATCATCCAAGCTGTGGGCAGAGGTAGTATCGGGTTAAATGTTCGATGGATGCTTGCGCAAGGTAAACGGTACACAGCATTACATCCTTCGTTACAGCTGAACGTGGGAGCATCTGACTCACGGGAGTTCAGCTTCAATTTGAAAGGCTACCGCTCATTCAGTCGCGGCTTGTGAGTATTGTGGTGAGGTGGTGTTTGCTTCAACGAATGTGATCACGCAAAGAACGTGTTACGGTTGGCCACGACACCCTTCAAAATACTACGGGCCTAGAGCGGGTTCCAAATTTATTACTAACGGTTGCTAACTCCTGGTATTTTCAAACTGAAAAACTTGCCCGTTACACATTTATCGTGCACTGAGGTATCGCGACTGATCCATAGGTCGCGAAAATTGTTCGCGCGGTTTGCAGGCTCGCGCCAGGGCTGTGCGCTCTACGGTCGTTGTCATAGTAATCTTGAAACAGGACTTTACGAATAAGAATTGGACGGAGCCTTATTTTTATGACTTCGCTCCAACTCCAAACGTTTTTCCTCCCCATCAGTTCCGCCAATCATAGAAGAAATGTTCGAGTCCGGCTCCGCCTGGACTTCGCACTTTTTTAAATTCTACAGTAAAATATACGCATGTTTCATGATGTAGTTCCAACATGCATATCTTTTTTCTGTTGAAAAAGAACTCTTTGCATGCTTGGAATGACCAACTTCTAAGTAGACCTTCATAAAAAACTGATCTTTCTTTATTGGTGTAAATACAGTTCACTCAGCGAAAGCTGACCAAGTCAGTGCTAACATTGTAATGCCAAGAAACCAATCTGAAATAATATATGTTTCAGACATGAATTGCAATACATATCGAACTACCACTCACCTCGTACCTCATCATAGGATGATTAGGTAACTCTTGCTGTGTCAGCATTAAGTCTGCTTCAATTAACTCGACAAATTTTTCCAAAAACACGAAATTGTAGCGGCTTGAATTTGGTAAAATCGAACCCCGCTCCTCGTCCACCCTATAAAGTTTCTGAGACTCCGAAAAAGAAAAACACTTGAGGAGCTCCTCTCGCTCCGCTCCTGATAACAAACCTACGTTGAGTTTAATGCAACTATTTCCGCGCAGGTTCGCCGTTGTTCAGCTGCCTGTGAGTGCGAGTTACGGTGACGACATACTGGCGATCGCCTTGCCCGGTGCCACGTGCACCCTGGGCAGGGTGATGGGAGACCACTTGTTTGGTTCGCTGGACCTGAACGTGGGAAGCATGGCCCCCCACTTGTCGGCAAACCTCGTCAGAGACTCGACCGCTCTTCGCGTGGCTGGAAAGTTACAAGTAAACGTTAAGTTTTTAATGGTTGTTGTTAAACTTTGTGATGTTTGAAATCTTGTTTATCACAAGCAAGTTGTTGCTTTTGCAGAAAAGCAAATAAAGCGATGCGTGAATTGCATGGCAAAAGACTTTACGCACTGTGACTGGACACAAGAATTAGTTAGTTGTGTTGCATACTTGCTACAGAGTTTTTTGCAACAAGATCTCGATTCAGTTGATACGATACAGTGATAAGGAATCTTACTGCAGCAAATCGTAAAATAAGTGCAACCCGGACCGAAATTCTGTGCACGCTGTTTGTGTGAAGCTGCTGTTCCACAGAGTAGCTCTTTGCTCCTTACTTTGCCGAACTGGCGTCCAAGTTTCGCTGCTGTTGTTCCAGCTCGGCATTCCTCACAGCTTCGCCGTCGCCAGCATCACCTACAAAGTACAAGAAGCAAAAGCGAATTTCAAGTTGGCCGTAAAGTGAGTCCCCCCCGGCGACCTGTTGCTTTTCGTGGAGGGAAGGCAGGGTAGTGAGAAAAAAGAAGCGGGCCCGAACCCAGCTCGAAATGACGCTGATCGTGCTCACTGATGCGTGCTGTGTAAAGCAAGTTCGTGGTCAAGAACCATGACAGTTTCATGATGCTTCAATTAATGTACCTTCCATATACAGATGCCAAAAGTAAAACGCCTATATTTTTGTCGAGCGGCAGCGCGTGAGTCCGAAATGTTCAAATTTCGTGAAACAGAATCTTTATTTTATTGCCGGGTTCAGCCTCAGCCTGCGGTTATACCTGCGTTGAACACGATTGTGAAGCTTTTTTTTCTTGTGAACTAAGTGCAGATGCAGCAATGCTGGACCATTTCCGCTTAACTTGTCGAATTCATGCTTCGAGATCACTCTATCGGTAAGAGCATTTGGAAAAAGTCTTGACCGCGATTCGTTTACTTCAACCCCCGGGCACTAGAATTTGAACCCTGCAATGGCAAAAACGCCAAGTTCAGCCTTTTAGCTGCACTGCAGTGGAAGTGCAGTGCTTCATGTTTGGAAAGCGTAGTTTTCTGTCTTGCTATCAAAAAACGAACTTCTCAATCGGTGATATCCGCAAAAAGCAGATACAACGTCGTCTCAAATACACAGCAGTCCGCGCTAATAACCAAACCAACTGTTTACCACAGAGCGGGCACGTTCGGATGCATGGTTGAATACGGCGCCGACCACCAGCTGTCGCAGCATTCCAGAATTTCTGCGCACGTCAGCGTCGGCGTTCCACTGGGTGTCTCTCTCAAGCTAAAGTGAGCGTTTCTTAATTGTTTTTATTTCTTTCGGTTAAACTATGTTCTCTTGGGTCCCATTGATGTAAAAAACGAGCAAGCGTTTCTTGTGCGCGATAACCGCATTTTTCTCCGCGCATTCAACGCTGGCGTTTCTAATCTCTAACAAAAAGCATGCAAAGCTTGGAAAAATGAGTTCTTTTCGTGCGGAAAACCGGTTGTAAACGCAATAATTCTCCGGACTCGTGCTGCGTAAGTTTTTTTACAAGCGCCGCTGTCATTTGTTCGCTGTACCTGAACCACAACTGGCCGAGAACTGTATTATCTGATTTTTAAAATACCGATTTTGTGAAAAAAATTTGTCTAAACAACTGCTGATTCCCTGCAGATAACTTTAGTAAACGCCCACAGGAGAAGTTCAGCCGGCAGCATTTGTTTGCTGATATTTCGTTTCGCGAAGTTCTTCATGGAAGTTGACCGGCTTGCTACTCCGTAGAACGCAGTGTATACCGAGTATGCTTCGCACGCTGATTTCTGGTCCTATGTGCTTGAGGATCGTTTGTCAGTCTTAATTTGAAACAAAAATAACAGCTGAATTTGAATATCACATCGACGAAGCATGAATATCACATCGACGGAAAATGCATTTCCCAAACACAATGATTGGACGCCTAAGCTTTGTACTCAACCCTCCTAAATTTTGTGACACCATTTTAGCGCTCCACTAGTCCATAACTGTTGACACATTTCCTCTTTAGCTGTCACGAATATTTCCAAAATATGTGAAAGCAGCAAACGTTAAGGTGGCAACGTTAAACCAATTTCTTCTTGCGGCTTGACCTTGCCAGCAACGCATTTGCTGCAATTAACCATATAATCGCATTGCGGTTGTACTCAGAGCAACAGGCTTTTACTAACTGCTATAAACTGTTTCCTTCACACTATAGGTTACTTCGCCCTCGGGAGGTCTGCAGCCTTAATGACCCTAGTCCTTCGCAGCCCTCCACTCCCCCACGCAATTTACAAATCGGTCTGCTTGGAAGTCATCGCAGCATTAGAAACAACCGTGTTGATGCCATCCATACGTATACTTTTTACTAGTATCACCGTCCACATCAATGCTTATTCCATCAAAAGTAATTGTATCAGCGGCATCAAGCGTATTCATTTCAACTACCGCTACATATCTATCTTCCTGGTCTTTCCTGTACCTGTGTGTTCCTTTGTTACTGCCACGCACGCTTCAGATTGCTGCGTGGAGGAGTGAAGACGTTACACAATACAATTCCTGACTGCGCTCGCACTCGTCACTCCCGTCTTTCACAGGTTGACCAGAGTGACGCAGACTTACGTGATGCCCATCATCCTGTGCGAAGACTTGAGCTTCTCCGCCACGTTCTACGCGACCGTTCTGCCTTTCGCTGCTTACGCGGCTCTGCAGGTCTTGCTGATCAGACCTTACCGAAGGCGCGAAGAAATGAGGTGAGGCGCGCCACACGACGAAGCTCAGCTCAGTTTATTTCGCATTCCGAACACCGGATACGCGATCAGGATGCAGGGGCAGGAAGTGACTGTCGTTGCGTCACTGCCCCTATAAAGCAACTTAGGGGTTTAACGTTGTACAAATAATGAGATATAGAAAGCACAACAAATACAACTGAAATCTCAAATAATGATAAAAGAAAGCAGTAACGACAAGAATTACTGTTGTACAATTAAGCAGCTAAAGTATTTGCTGTAGTACGAATTCACACAGCTTCATAGAAAATCCAAGTGGAACTGAAACACAAGTTGTGAAACTAAAAGATGATCTAAAGTATGGCTGAAAACGTTACAAGAAAGTAATACTGTAATATCATCGCAGCTCACTTCCCAACCACGTTAACCCACAGTAAATCTTTCACTACGAAAAAAAATGTTTTAATTGTCACAGTTTTCATGTTTGTAGTTTTTCGGAAATACTTCTACACCTCCAAAAAGTTTGCGCAGTTTATATTCGGAAACAAACACCAACCGCTTATTCGTGCATTCACTGACAGCATCTGGCCCTATTCAAAATCAACAACCCACAGTCAATAAACTAACAAGTAAATGAACACAGACAAGAAATGTCAATATGAAACTAGAAATACATCCAACAAACGGAAATAAACAAAGAATCAACCCAGACTTACCGCCACACTGTTTTTTTCGCTGAGACATTGTGGTCACTGAAACATTTCGGTCATTTGTCTCACAGTTGTATTAAAACTTGCCATAGCAGCGTTCATTAGTCTGTATTTTAGAACATTCTGACCGAAATGATTAATTTTTTTCGGTCATTTCAAAATCATTTCGGTCCATCACCGAAAAATAACAACCGCACATATTGACTAATGAAACTTTAACGAAGCAGGAACAGACATTTGGCAATGACATTAATCTTAGCTCACACCAAAAAGCCATCCAACATAGACGAAAAAGTTGTGCTTTCTTTTTGTTTCTTCTATGCAAATTTGCTGAGAAACAAAACTAAGTGTAATTTTCCAACAGATACAGTAAACTTTTTGAAATTAGTAAAACGATTTTGTTTTAATAGTTAGCGGTATGAAGTTCAAACTTAGTCCTGGGTACACAAAATTGTTTTGATTTGAATTTCGGTATCTCGGTGGAAATTTTCAAAGTATAAAAGAGGGATCTCAATGCATTGAATTTTTAGTTCATCTCATCCATTTCTTAATAGCTCACATGTGGCCAGGGGCGGAGCCAGACATTTTTATTTGGGGGGGCCACTGGAGGGGCCAGTTTTGCAACAAGGGGAGCTGTCAATGGTCTGTGTAGGACTTTTAGAAAGAGACCTACAAAAAGTTTGGGGGGCCAGGCAAAATTTTTTGGGGAAGTGGCCCCCCTGGCACCCCCCTAGCTCCGTCCCTGCATGTGGCCTTGTATGTAACGGGCTTATTTTTTTGTTTCTTCATCGACGAACGAACAGAGAACTCTGAAAGTGCTTTTCATTTGCATTTCCCACCTCTGTCATGTTATGCAAAGCAGACAATGTGTGTCACCATTTAAAGCAAATCTTACACTGACTAAGCTACAGTTTTCGGTTTAAAGGATGTTTAATCATCAGCATGTCTTTCACTATATGCGAAAGAAATCACGTGAGAACATGAAGGCCATCCGGACAAAATCATTTATTACCTCACACGTCGTCCTATGTTAAACTCTACAGAGAAGCCGCAGAAAGCGAAGTGTCGCTTGCCGACGAGATTAAAGCGAAAAGGGATGAAGCAGCTGACCTGGTATGATAACTTGTCATCAATGATGGTTTCTTGACCTCTGCTTATTGTCGCACGCGGTTTCAAATGTTTTCGTGACGCTTGATTGTCTGTGGAGAAGCACCGATATTTCGTTGTTGGGAATCGGACAGGTTTGGGTTGTATCAGTGATCTTTACCAATGTAGCTATCGTGCCGGTATGAAAATTGCCCATACTGCTGATCCTTCAATGCTAAGTTTGTTGCGAAGACCATTTCTTGTTATAGAAACAAGTTTGCGCAAAGCGGTGTTTGCGGCAAATGCATGTTTTGCCAGTATATAATGTTCTTAGTGCGACATGTAAGCGAAGTTTTTTTAGAGAACTGCTAACGGTCTACAATGTGAAGTGCATTGAGAGGACTCAGCATGGATTTTGTCGCTCATCCTGTTCAGAGCCCAGTACTCCATAATATCATCAACGTCCCGTCTCAATGCTAACGGCCTCACCGTTTAGTATTATGATACAAATTTTTAGTTTGTGGGGAGTTGTGTGGTGTAATTCTATTGTGCTCATTACTGTATTTCGCATTTTGGAATGTTTAATGTTGACACCTCAGTTCCACTTTTAAATCCGTCAGTTTGGTCAACATTATTGTGAATAATCTTCGCTCCAGTTCACTGCAACCTTTGTCTTATATACAAAAATTATTTTAAAAAAATTCAGTTTATCGGAGCATTTCGGTGACGCTGGCTTTCCACTGCCTTGTCCGGTTTGCGAAACAAACTGTGGAATCTCGCTGTGTTTGAAGTATTGGCGCAGTTGCGTCCCATGTCTCGTTTCAAATACTTCGGTTTGCACCAGCGCGATCATTAATCGTCATCAGTTACTTCCGCGAACTCTCCGCGGTTTCGCATATTGAGCGCCGCTCTTCTGGTTTCGGGAACTGAGTAAAAAACTTTGGAAATAACTGGTTCACTGTCACAGGTGCGCATGATGAAGGAATCGACCGAGCGCAAGGTGCAGGCGGAGGAACGCAAGCTCGGATTGGTGATCGTCGAAGCGTGGTACGGACGTTTCGTCACAGAACAGAAGTAGGTATCGTTTCGGGGATTTTCCGAACCTCGCTGCACTGATTTGTTTCCAGTGTATATGCAGTCGACGGAGTGGTAGCGCGGGCGTGGGTTGACTTTGTGACAGTTACAAGCTGTATATCCGGTGCGGCAAGCTGCTCCTCAGTCGGGAACGAGCTGGGTTTTTATAATTTTGTGCAGGGATAGACTCACATTATTTTCGATTTTCTGTAAAGTAGCCACCTTTCGACACGTAATGCTCGGGCGTAGCTTTCGAGCCATCGCGAGACTGAAATCCGTGTGCCTGGACCTCTTTTCAGTTAGTATCCCATGAATGGTTGTTTGCAGCCAAATCTTATCGCTTGCAATTATTTTGCTATCCGCCATTCACCCTGAGTGAAGCCGGCGGAGACACCATTGGCGTGCGACACGTTTCGCGGCATGGGATCGAGAAAGTGACGACTTTTTAACCGCGTTGGCTTCGATTGCAACTTCGCTGGTGCCACTTGTGACTTGGCTGGTGCCACTGAGAAGTGTGGCACAGTGCAATTTATCCGCCTGCGCAACATTAGTAATGTTATTGTGGTAGTTTTTTCTTTTATTTTATCGGTAACAATCAACGACATGACTCATATAGCAAACGCTTTCACTGAACTTCGTGCACATTAAATTTTCGATTCTTCCTAAATCTTGACGTTAGCCTTGCTGATCGCCGATTTCGTTGAAAAGATAGAGAAAACCCTAATTTGTGGTGCTACACCCACATGATCTTTGTTGGCAGTTAATAGTTTCTAAAATCAGACGTTTTGTCTTGTTGCTCTACGAGCTGCATCCTGAATTACTCGCATGTTTTCCATGTGTAGCTCTTCGACGGCGAAGATCGTGGATGTGACCATTCCTCTTCAAAACCTTGTCGAAAATTCAAGGCTCCAACTGCCCTCCGAAATCACAAAAAGCGGATTGCCAGGTTTTTATGATCCGTGTCCAGGAGGAGACAAGAAGCTGAAGGTGAGGAACAGTTCGGATGCTGCTCTCTGCCACAATTCATCGAACGCGCAGTGTGGGGCAAGTGGCGTTGCGTTTCTCTGGGGTTAGGAAAGCTGCGTTGTACTGCAGCGTTTAAAAGTTGTCTACAAACAGCCCTGCGCCTGAATACCGGTACCTCCAAATTAGCGCCGTATTTTACAATCATGCAATGAAGCCGCTTTCACTTTCATCAAGTTTCAGAGGCAAAAAGCTCTTTGGAAAAAACATGGTCGAAGTAAGTTCACTGCATCCTCTATTAACATGGTTTGCTCAAGCGAAAACATACGTTCCTCTTGGCACTTTTCCAATTCATTCAAATGAACCAACACTTGAATATCGCACCCCCTCCCGACAGTTGGATTTTTACTCCGTAAATGCCTCCGCGAGTTGACGCCGTTATTGTCGCCCCCCCTTTTTTTCACCCGTGTTACGTCTGCACCGCAAGGTGTCGCAGGCATGATGGTAGTGAAAATATTATTTGCGCTTTGTGTTATCCGATTTCTGCTGTATGACCGGGTAAGTTTCATGTAACGCTCGTGTAAATCACGTGTTAGGTCTCAACTGCGGTTGAGCAGCTCATGGATTCTGGATGTGCACGTCGTGCCCAGTTGGCGCAGATACATTTATTGTGTATTTGCAGATAACCTACCGATTCCGTGGCGGTCTGCACCAAGCCATTGTTGGAGACCGTGAGGTTTTAAGGCTGCCTTTGAGAAGTAAGTCCCCCCCCCCGTTTACTCCCTTGATGCTAAGTTGCTTTGTTTTACCTGAACTGTCGCGGTTCATTGCTTGCGCAGTTGAAATGTTAGTGCGGCGCGAAAGGCGTTGTGACCTGTTCACGTTTGTACGACTGTTCTCTCGTTCGACGTCTTTCCTCCACACCAGCTGCAGGTGGCCACGCTGTTTGCAGCAGGAAGACGGCCTCGTTGAAACGTACCCACGAGCCTGGATAGACGGAACCTTTAAATGGCTTTCCGCGGCACCACCCACGCTTTCACGAGCTTCCGCCTGCTCTTTTCTCGACGCTACACGGAAAGCCGTGTAACCTCCAAACCGGTTGTCCAAGTTTTCTATTTTTTCTTCCTCTGCTGCGTTGTTTCCCATTGTAAAAATAAAGCGTTGGTGTAGGTCAGCTAGCTGTGTCCAACCCACGGGCCGCATGCGACCCAGTCAAAGGTATTGTGCGGCCCGGTTAGGTTTTCGCTGTAGTTTTAACACAAATTGGCAAACTGTCGTTGTTGTGATAATCTTCAACTTGACATTTTTAATGCGTTGGTCCTCAATGCCACTTCGCAATCACGTCTGTACTCCCTAACGGGAGATTTCCATGACAACTTGGTGCAAAACTTATTCCTAGTTTTCTAAGTGCTCCTCTGCGCTCTCTATAACGCCCTTTGAATAGCTCAAATATGGCAGTGAAAAGATAAGTTTTATGTACTGCGTCTGACTTTCAAATAACTCGAGAACCAGTACCAACGCGTTTGACCCATGTGTTGCCCACTGCTATTACCGGAAAGATGCTACTTTCAAGCAACATGTGTTATTTTTCTCTAACCTTCCGTACCGAATGAACATCTGCCAGAAGATTTTGTGACCGAGCGAATTCTTCCTGTCATTCGTGCAGCTTGGCGACATATTTTCGCTCCCTGGCCGCTTCAGTCTCAACCAACACGAACACAAATTTGCGATCGTTCGTCAAAATATCCGCGTGACTGGAAATCGTTGTTTCGCTCTCAGGTCACGCTATCGACGCAACCGGTGACGCGGATGTCTGACGTTGATCGCAAGACTGTTCCGTTCATCCCGAGGTTGGTGCAACTTCCTCCAAGATGCAGCGTGGTGCGAGCGCTGGAGGAGGAGGAGGGAGGGCGTGCGTGTGGCGCTCGTGCGAGTTGGTTCTTCGACTGGAAAGTGCGATTGTGCTCGAAGTTAATTCGCAAAAGCTGGCCGTGTGATCTTAAATTGTTTTCGAAAAGTGCTTGCTGATGGTTCTGTGTTTTTTTTTAAAGCTTTTGACCGTACGCACAAAATATGCAACAGTGACGTCGGTCGTTGGTGACGCGAATTGCAATTTGGGAGGTCGCGGCGCTACCGTCGATGTAATCATTGGGAAGCTGCGTGATTGAACCAATGTGACGTTCCCATGACGGATTTTTGTTTCGCTTCTTGTTCGTAGGAAATATCACTCGCATGCGTGTTGCGCTTCAATTTACATCAGGAGATCGTTTTTTTTTTTGTAATTGTCAGATCGGTTATGGAAGAGTTGTGGCTTCCGTGAGTTGATTGTTCCAAGATGACAATTTCTAAACTTTCGCCGGTGCTTGTACATGAGTGTTCTTCGTTCGCTTTCGTCTTGTGTCGCCACGGCGTTTGGTTGCGATACGTAATTTAACGATGCTCTCACAACTGAGTATTTTCAAAAAGAACGCGAAACCTGTCGTATGGCAGATGTGCTTGCAATCCTGTATGCAGTCAGCAAACGTCTTGGCTGAAGGTCCAGTTTCTGTTTTTCCGCACGTTGTTTGTGGCCAACTCCGCCAATAAAGCATGTGGACGATCGTACAAGCAAAATGTGAACACTTTGTTGTGTTTAAGCAGCCAAGTGTGTGGCTAAAAATCAGGGGACGAAACGCCGGCGTGGGTATGGGTTGGTTTTTTATGGTATTTTTTGGTCACTCAGACGTGTCGGAGATCGATATCGACAGTCATGTTTGCACAACGATCGTTCGCAGAGGAACTCGAGGCAAAAATTCATTTGTCCAAATTTTGTGGATGCTCGTTGAAGTGTCGTGCAGGCTGCTACAAATGCTGGTAAAAGTGATAACGACGCTGTTGAACAATTGATATGCAGTTGTCTGCGACGAGACTGAAATAGTTATAGCATGTAATGCAGGGGCCGGCAACCTTTTGCTGACTGTGTGCCAACTTAAGGTTTCAAATCATTCAGTGTGCCAACAACATACGTATATTTGTACAAGTCAAGGTCAATATACAGGTACCTTCTGTGTGAATCGTAACAAAAGTGATACAGTAAACCTCGGTTAATCCGAATCTTCGCCAAAACCGGATAAAACGGGTGGTGCGAATGATTTTTAACGTTTTTCTTCATAAAAATCTTCGGTTTATCCGGATCTTCGCCAACACCGGTAAAATTTTCTCTTTTCCCATCTCGTGATCCGGATTTTTGTGCACTTCCACGCTGTTGTATTCTTTACCCTGGATTAGTATCGCAGGTCCATCTGACCCGGGTCAAATGAGGTCACCACGTGAAACCTGCGTAAGCACGCGTCGGAGCGCTTTCCACGCTTCAGTACCTTCATTTTTTTGTGTGACATAAATAGGTGCGCGTGCGGTCGTCCTTGCACTTTTCGATATTGCAGTGTCGAGGAAAGGTGATTTCGGGTCTCCCTGACCCGACGTTATGGTCAGTGTGGGGGTGGCCGACGCTGTAGTGACCGTATTATTGCATGAGGTGTAGCGACCGCTGCAACTCACTCAGCGCATGCTTCTACGGTCGTGTTAGCAGTATACAAGATGAGAAGTTCTTCAGGCCCAAAGTTTTTTTGTTATATGAGCAATTCAGTTCAGACATATATGAAATCTACACTAAATCCCTTTTCATCAAAAATCGTATGATATTAGAGTACAAAGTAACTTTGTTAGTGCTCAAACTGCTCAATGAGAGTTACATTTTCAGTTTAGTTTTTGCGATAAAGTTTAGTTGAAGGAAAGTATTTTTGTTTTTAAACTGGGTCTACCACACCCGACGTGGTTAGTGTGGCAAAAGTTGAACGATAGTATTCCAGTGCACTGACTGGTCTCTAGAAAAGATTCGGCAGATGGAGACGCAACACAATCGTGCTTATGATCACCAACGATTAGAACGTTCAGAATTATGATAACAACGGACGTAACTGAGCGCAAGATCCGACTAATCGTAGAGACGATTACGTCACACACGGGCATAGTGTGGCGGCAGGTAGATGGCGCCACATGTAAATATATGGTCACCGCTAGATGGTGCCCATAAGTTGCAAGTCACTGTGATAGTCACCACAAGCGAATTATCGTAGTTCATTTATCCCTCTACAGGGGTTCTTAAAGTATGGGTCGCGACCCAAACATGGGTCGCGGAGGGTCAGAAAATGGGTCGCGACATAGTGATTCAAATCTGTCAAAAGTCAATTTTCAAGTTCTTTCAATTCCATCATGGCATTATTATTGCATCATACGCATTTCATTTAGCTTCATAAGTGGATTATTGCATCATAAGTTGATTATAGCTTCATTTAAAATGGCAGCTCAGCTACAATGCTAGCCGCAACTGCTAGCAGAGTGCTAACATAAAATTGATGTTTGAGGTTTGGGTCATGAGACGATCATGAAACTCAGATTTGGGTCGCGCTCAAAAAAGTTTAAGAATCACTGAGTCTATAATGATAGTGCAACCTAGTAGTAGAAGAGTGAACTCACGGGGTGATCTACTGGTATTATGGTTGCGACTGATAGTTAAATGTGGTGACTAGTGGAAGCAGAGAGTGAACTCAGTGAGGTAGCTCGATTGGTGCTGGTTGCTTTCCTGTTAGTTAATGCCCCGAATTGCCATCTTTCGCTTGTGCTTGCCTCAGTAGTTCAAGGCGATGCAGTCAACTGCAACAATAGCATCAGGGCCGGCCTTAGCCGATGCAACCGATGAGGCTGCATTGGGCCCCGCGCCATGGTGGTTGGGCGGTTTGTTTATTTTTGCCAGATACTACTTGCGCACGAGAATCGTAGAAAGGCATATAAATCTTATTGTTAGCAAAAATTATCTCGTTTGAATGAACGATGCATTTCCTCTAATTATTATCGAACGCAGGGCCGTGGGAACCGCCCCCCGCACCCAACGGCCGGGGGGGCCCCAGCCATGTCTAGGGGCCCCGCCTCAGTTGCACTACTTTTACTTTTTTAATTTTGAAAATTATAATTTATATTTCCATGATCAAATGCCACGGGCAGCTGGCTGGAACCGGGGGGGGCATCAACTCAACCATCC
>Ga0210059_1002986_pt1 | contig 26840 bp, 15 predicted proteins | sample Ectturendosymbi2_FD_188042 | JGI IMG/M metagenome (GOLD analysis project Ga0210059, IMG submission 188042) | Ecteinascidia turbinata endosymbiont from Florida, USA - Sample 2 (SPAdes) (version 2) | ecosystem: Host-associated > Tunicates > Ascidians > Unclassified | place: Key West, Florida... | reverse complement strand
CTATCGTGCCTTTGCTTAAAGGACCACAAACTTAAATCGCTTCTAAAACCCATGCGAACGATTGGCAACGTGCTACGAAATGGGAAGGATCCTATCCACCTTACTGATCGCCAAGACGCAGTATATTCAGCGTACTCTGTGGGACTGTAAGCAGCAGGACTTTGGCGAAACAAAAAGGTCCTCTTAAAGGCAGGCAAAAAGAATACATCAGCTACCGTATATCAAAAATTTTGTCCTGGCAAAAGTGTTTTTGCAAAACATGTTTCAGAGTAAGGTACTGAATGAACTTGTTATTACAATTATATCTATGCCATGTAATCACGCGTGTTCGGTGGTTTCCATCACTTTCCTATTCTCATTGCCATTCGACCTGATCAGGCCCGTAACCAGGTGGCCCCAGGGGTGCAAAGCCCCCCCTAGAAAATTTTCGCCCCTTTGTGGAAAAATGTGTTGGATATAGTTTGAAAATATTGGACATACTTTAAAAAATTGGGGCCCCTCTCAGAAAACTCTTCGCCCCTCCTGGTGTCCCAAGCTGGTTACGGGCCTGATCCTGATGGAAGCATACTGTTAACTGGCTGAAACGGCGTCGTTCATAAATTTTGCAAGAGTTTAGCAAAATATTTAATTAATTTTTCTGAGTAGTTTCCACTGATCCAAACTTTACAAAGAAGAGTGCGTAAGAGATTGGAAATGAAACAAGTTGTCAAAATTTTGAAGATATTCGGCACTTTTCCATAAAATCTTTTCAGTTAAAAATATTGCAGAAAACTACTGTATGAATTGTTTTGCAACAACGCATCCGTTGCCAACGACATTTCTATGGTGCAGAAAGTTGTCAAGAACAATATGTCAAATAGAAAGACCAAAAATTAGAAATGCAACATTTTTCGGCTGAAACAGCGAAGTCGTCTAAACAATTCACTAAAAGAAAGTTCCGCTTTTGTCTAATCATACCTGCGTTGCCCGGTTAGAAGCAAAGTTTGAAAACGAATTGCTTTTCCAAAAACAAAGAACAGTTGCGAACTTTGCGAAAGTATATTTTGCTCTCAGTCTTTGCGCTACTTACTGTTTGGACAACAAAGAAAACGGACTTTGTAGTCGAGGCATCCTCCCGGGTTCTGTGCGTTGACACATTTGAGTCCACCTTGAGGGCTTACCGAAAGGATCTGACCGGAATCCCAGTGCGGAACGTTGGTGAGGGCAACCTTCGCGTCCACCAGGATTGGGTATCTGCACATTCTACTACCATATTTTATTCTAACATTGAGCGTTGTTTCATCGTCTCCGTTGCCAAGTGGGTTGTCAGCATTAAAGAATTGAGTCCAGAATGCGTTGCGGCAATCTGAAAAAACACTTCCGATTTAAAAGAACAGTTTCAAACGTCGATTGAAATATTTAGAGAAAAGCGGTTGCATCTTTTCGTTTGTATATCAACAAATGGTCGGCATCTTTTGAAGCAAATGAGGGAGTTTGGAATAAGCAAACACTTCATTTTCGTTCAGAGAGCATCACCCGCTATTTAATGTTGACGCAGCCCATTTTGTTGTTTAATTTCAACGTTTGACTCGCCCACAGTTGAATCTTCCCCTAAATTGCGTTTGCGCTAATATTGACAACATACCAAAGCCTAATTTGTAAATACGCACAGTCAGTGAATTTTGGAAAGCTGCACTTCAATCAATGAGTTACACCGACGACGAAAGCACTTGTTTTTTGAACTGTCCATTATAATTTCAGTCATGGTAAATCTTGTTTCGAAATCATGTAAGAATGGTTTGTTTGCTTATTTATATTTAAATGAAACATCGAAGTCATTTAAAATTTTGCAATGATCAACCTAATGCAAATCAGTCTATTAATGAGCAACAAACAAACACAAACTTGATTTACGTGCATGGATCGGCCTGAGACCAAGCGCAGCTTACAAACGCAGCGATTAGAAAATACTTGAAACACATTTTTGTCTTTCCTTCCTTTGATAGCGTTGACTGAAAAATGATGAAAATGTATGTTTTATTATATGTACAAGTAAACAACAATCGCTCCTTTCAATCATTCTACACAAAATTAATTCATCGCCGTTGATGTGCGGTGGTTAGTTAGGTACTCAGTGTTCCGTAAATGACTTATTAGCGAAGCCGCAGTTGCGAACACAAAACTTATGTTTTTATATTAGACTGGCGAATGCATAGATAACGAGGGAACCAATTTAAGGTTCTCGATGCGTTTTGCAGATCCAGTGCGAAGTTGAAGGCATTCCCTAACGCTACATGCAACAAAGTCAGCCTCGGGGTTGATATGGCACTGGTCTTGTTTTCTAACGAAGCTACCTGATATTTTAGTTAGCCAGGTCGAAGCAAGGTTTTCGCAAGGCTCTCATCACTTGAAGTTCCTTGACCGGCTTTTCAGAAGCAAAAACACATTGGCTTACGAGATGTCTGGTCAGAGCTCCAGTTCAACAACGCGGCAGTAAGCACGGTCAGCGCGCACTGCCAACTCGCAACTTTATAAAAAAACGCGGCCAGGTTGCTATAAACTTGAGCGTGCAGATGTCGGGAGGATTTTTTCCAGGGATGCCTACAGTGAATTTTTCCAGGGTTGGGGCCAAAAGTGGCGAAATTTTGTTTTACCCATTCGAAACTAAGAAAACAGCCTTTTTTGCTAAATACTTCATATGAAAATGTCAAATTTCAAAATCCATGGGGCCAAGTGGCCCTGCCCCCCTTTCCGACGCCCATGCATACAAGCAAGAGTTGGGAATCAGTCAGAATGAAATCAATACCGATGCACGAGATGCATTACCTGGCGATGGTATAGCCCTGAACGTGGAACTCAGATTGTGTACAAAATGCAAACAGAAAACCATAAAATTCAAAATTCACGCAATCGTTTCACATACAGCTCCGAAACCACTTAGGCATCAACTACTTCAAAACAGAGAACATAACCGTCTGCACTTGCAGGTTTCAGTGATTGGCAAACGTCATCAGTTGTTTTTTTTAATCGTGACTGCGCTTCATGCTTCTTCAGGACTCGTACATGTTGACTTATATACAAATGCCAGAATTGCAACCAAAACAAAACTCGTGAAAACTTTTAGCAAACTGCACGACTGGGGTTTGATGCCTAGACGAGGGATCTAATGCTACTACGCTGAAAGTGAAACTGACTCGAGTACCAAAATATAGGACAATTTTATATGACGTCACCCGTCTGCGTTTTATTAAGCATGATAAGCGAACACGGTTGTCGACGAAGTAAATAACAGATACCGATTTTGATCCAAATAACACGAGAAGCTGCGCTTGCTAATATCACAAAAATGCATATAGCATAATTCATCAAAACTCACCTTTGCAGTCTGCGATGTGTGCTGTGATCAAAGACGTGGAAGGTGCTGAAAAATGATGAAGTAAACTGTACTTTGAGATCAACCGCCGGCCTTATGTAGAATCGAACCTTTCCGCTGAGGTGCGAAATTTACAAGGAGTTTAAATTTTAGTGCCTGAGGGAATGTTTTGATATCGTCGCTTCGCAATGATTGATGTGATAAGCAGGCAAACCGAGAAACAAGTGGCTACAGGCCGACTGATTTGGCAAAGAGGAACTGAGTTCTTCCACAAGCGTAATGACTGTTCAAACATGTGCCGGTTTTTGGGAAATTTCCCACAAGTTTAAAAAATTGAGAGATGGAAAATTCCTCGTGAGTTAAAAAAATGGACGCAACCACAAAGTGATCAAAGACAGAAATGAAAATTTTTTAACGTCGCCATGATTTACTAGTTACTTTGGCAAAAAGAAGGTAGTCATGAAACTAAGCCAGACAGATATTTGTTGCATCGTTCTCTCCCTTAATTTCCACAAATAGTTTTCTTTTGTGCAGGAAATTAGTTCTTCCTCGTGAATAGATATTTATGTCAAGTGTTAAGATTGGAAAAATGTTGGCTGTGCTGGGTCTACAAGTGAAACACAGGTAAAACAACACCAAAGCAAATGCAGCGAAACTGGAATAAGTTTATGAAATGTATGGGCATAAAGTTTTTGCCAGCTGAAAGTAATCCCAAAAGCTAAATCAAATACGTATTTAGACGTGTGCAAACAAGTAGTCGCTGCCGTTTTGCATTTTACGTCATCTTTAGCTCTGCATGAAAAAAACTAAAATTCCTGCTGAGGTATATCAACGTTTATACAACTAAACATTTTTAGCTGTTTTTATTGCAGTTATTTGTAATTACACAAAAATAACATGTAGCATTTTTATCACGGTCCTCTTGTGAGTAGTTTGTAATGACACTGAAACGCCCAAGAGCAAAGCTTTATCGAAATAGCTGACGGAATATGTCCAAATTTTGTAAATCAATTATGAGACATTCAGGGACGCCGTAAAACAGATGGGCTGGGGCATGAAGAAATTAAAGACACCACTAAATCTTGCTTTGTTTTTCTACTTGTTTTTCCAAGCTACGTTCATGAATCGCATTTTAGTTTAAAGGTTTGCGTTACTTTCTTTCCCACAAATTTCTTTCTCAAACTTCTGCATGTTGTCAGAAATCAACATTACCCATTTCCGCAGCGTTACAAATAAAGCGTAATAGTGAAATAATTCGTTGCATGTATAAAATAACCACAACGGTGGATAGTAGTGATGTGAAAATCGAATCCGGCCTGAGAGTTATTGTGGAAACATGGTGTTTGATCTCGTCGACAGCCTCAAGTTTTGCAATAAACCTTTCACGCGAATATGCGATTCTTTCAAATCTGCGACTTTTCTTTTGTGCTATGGCGAAGTTTTCAGAGTTGTAGGTGTAATGCTTCATTTCTGTTTCATGTGACCACCACAACTGTGAGGTAGTGCGATAGTGGCGCACGATAGAGGCTCAGGCGTAGCTCTTCATGGCGGGCCACCCTTTGTCTCACATGGCTGGAAACACCAAATTCCAATTATTAGAGAATCAGCATATATTTTTCTGTTGAACATCGTGTCACAGCTAGGATTGCATAAGGTACAACGTAGAAATGAAGGCCAAACGTGGCACTTGACAGATTCCTGGTACAACGTAGAAATGAAGGCCAAACGTGGCACTTGACAGATTCCTACAAAGGTGTTTCCATTTCGTATAAGCTGTGCCAGTCACCGTCGTGCTCGTGCCATTTGGTTCGATCTTTTCACATATCACTCCGCCAAGTTAGACTTCGGTACATGAACAGCAAGTTTCGTGTTTCGTCATCTAAAGCCACCAGACCATATGCTCCCTACAGTTGAGTTGATTTTATTTGGCGATAATTAATATTCAGCTAGAAAAAAACACAAATCAGTGCAAGGACGCCAGGGCATAGAAGGAACCGGAAGGTTGTCGAGTCGATGCCCCTCAGCGGTTAAATTAGCTTTGTTACTGTCCGGTTTCAACTCGTGGTGGTGCATATATGTGGGAAGGAGCTGCTAGATGATCAACACAGTAGCGCAGGGGGTGCTGGGTCGCAACCGGTCTCTCTCGGTGGATGGGTTGCTCAGATCCGCAAGGATCTGGGCGTGGCAGAGAAAGTATAAACCCAGCTAAAATGAAACTCTGGCTGGGTTGTCATAACCCTTTCGCATCTAGCAAGCTCTACAAATTGTTTGCAGTTGTTGGTGTTTGGGATAATAAGGACAATACTACAACGGTTTGTTTCACAGCACGACAGACGCAGGCCGCTCATGGAGACAGACCCCATTTGTACATGCTGATGTGAAACGTCCGGCTCCAGTATGAAGGCGGTTAATGACCCATGCTGTTCTTGGAAGGCACATTCCAGCAAGATTGCTGGTGCTGACGTGGAGTATGAAATCACGAATTCTGTTGTTGGTTTCCCACCACTCCGTGTTACACATTTGAACTCGTAATAATAAGCAAAAGGATTAAGAGATTTTTGTTGTCACCAGTTACAAAGAGAAAAATGATAACAGATCTGGCTATTTTTCGCAACACAGAAAATTACTACGCAATAATTGCAACTTTGAGTTTGTTAATCACTTGAAATATTCAACGCAAGAAACATAAATATTCGAAATGATTGTTGTATCTGCGTATTATGTACAGTTTGATGGTACACACAAAAGAGTCTAACCGCTATGATTTTTTAGTTGCGTGACACGCAGAAATGTGGCTGAAATAGGCATAAAATTGCCAGCAGTCTTATTTAAGGAAAAGACAGTTTAACCCCCGTTAGTCTCTCTGTAAAAAGGCAGGGAGGCAGTCCCACCGCTGCTGCTTTTTTAATGAATACACTTTTCAGTCATTCTTGGAAATACCATGAAATGGGGCAGTCCCGTAGCCACGGGGAGGCTTTGGTGTGCTTAGCCCCCCCAAACAAAGCTCCAAGCCCCCCCCCAAATTAAAACGTGAAACACTATAAATAAGTGGAGTTTTGGTTAATTTTGTAAAGTCAATCCCCCCCGCAGAACTGCAAAGCCCCCCTGTTGAAAACTTTCTGGCGACAGTTTTGAAATGGGGGTAGGCGATACGTCTTGTAACTGCTACACATTGACATGACACATACGCAGAACAAATGTTGGAAAATATCATTGGCTGTTTTCTGCCAGCGCCAACACTTGCAGCTGAAGTTGTAAGCACTGGCCGAACCACGCGAGCTCTGCCCAGGAGGAATACGTGTTTTTATCATCTGCAGGTGTTCAACAGTACATGTTGATTTGCGAGCGATTTCAGGTCCAACGGGTTTCAATTTAAATCACGTGTCCAACTCAGAATTTTTAACCTGCCTCAATCATTTTATAATTGTTTACTGGGATGGAGTTTTGCGAGAAACACGTTTCCCACAGTTTGGTCGCTTTGCTACTTCACTACATGCAAATAACTCTACTGTCGAATTCAATTCGAATTTTTAAGTGCTTTCACCTGCTTTTGCCCATTCCTGCTGACAAAACTAATGGTGGTTCTGAGAAATCGCAAAAAATCGCAATCGCATGTGTCTTGCATTCTAAAGCAATGTGAGAAAGATTCATCAGTTGTTTACAACACGAGCTAACACTTAGCTAGATCAACACTGGCTAACGTGAACACTTAAAGCAGGCGACGAATTAGACTTTTTGCAGCCTGCAGCTTGAAAATATAATTATGTAACCTCGCACGTTGAAACATATGTCTGAACCAGGAAATTCTTTCAAAAATGTGTCAGATACGTAGAAAGGAATTATTTCACATTAACTGTACTTGTGTTTCGATTAACTCTGTGATAAATTGGTTTCCTATAATATGACGTACTTGAATAAGCAATGTATTGTTTTTTTTGTGACGAATTAATGTTTTGCACAAGTCCAATAGATCATACAGCATTGTGTAGGACAGGGTTTCCTGACCTGGGGTGCTGGGGAAGGTCACATATGTGGCTGTCAAAGGTGAAAGGAATGCGTTTGGACAAAGGTGTTAGCCAATGTTAGGGGGTGCTGGACTGCTTAGGCGTGACCAAAAGGGGTGCTGTGGTACAAAATGGTTAAGAAACGCTGGCGTAGGAAAAAACGGACTACGGCCCGTGACCAAATCCAGCCCGCGACAAGGCTCAAACAAGCTCGTATCCGTTTTTTCACCTCAGTAGTTGCATATTTAACAGTCACATAACAAAAATCTGAAAGTATTCTTGCTTGCTTTATGGGCATTCTCAATTCTTGTATAGTTTAGCAAGATTCGGTCTAGCAACCCTGGGTGTGCGGAGTTTCAGCCGTACATCTTGCTTCTGTGTTCGACTGCTCGTAATCGACGAGACAATCGTGTAGCCTGATATTTTTTGCAGTTGCGAACTGCATTGATGTTTTGCGGAATGTGTTTCACTCGCTTTTATAGCTTTCACTTCTTTCCCTCAGTCTCAGTCAATTCAACAAGTCTAGTTTAATCCTGCCGCAACAAATATGCCTCTTTGTCCTTCACTAGCCCCAACAAAGACCCAAAGTGAAAGTAGGGGATCGACTGCCACGATCACGATATGTGAATATATATTAAACCACGATAATGTGCCCAATGTATCGTGCGCTGCTACCCCTTCAGTGAAACGCAAAATCTCAGTTATCTATGTCAGTGTCACGTAGAACCCCCGATCCTGAAAAACTAGTATAACACCACCAGGAGACACAATCACGAAAAAAAATTTGCGGCTATGCTAATCATGCGCCATTGAACTAAAAAAGCTCATTTCTTTGTGTGTTTGCCCGTACAATGTTTGGAGATTTTGTAAAAATGACTCTGGCTGGAGTCTCCAGTCATTCATTGTGACTCGAGTCATTCGGTAAAAAACGTGTCTCGAGTGGAGTCATCAGAGTAGGTTTTCTCAAAGTGACTTGAAAATCGTGGCGCGTGTCGAGTCATTAACTGGATTCACGCCATCACTGAATCACACACCAAAAACGCCAAGGATATGGACACGTAACCGTACCTGACCCAGAAACGAGGGGGAAGGGCGGGAAAGGAAAACAGCTTTCACGCTCTAGAAAAAGCAGCAAATTAAACATCTGAAGAAATGTCTTCAGAGGCGAAATAATTTTTTGCGATATAAGATGTAACATTTTTTCTTTCATTAACTTTTGATACTGTGCTGCGAGGTTTTGCTAATAATGGATTTCATGTCTGTCTCTCTGTGCTTTTCGTTCAATCCTCGCTCCACCAGTGCTCCTATTGAAAGTAAACTGCAGGAATGTTGAACTGTGAATTGTGTACTTTTTGTAAATTCATTCAAAGCAAGAAACACCAACAAACCGAAACACACAATTGATCAGGAATTCTGTGTTTATTTTTGAATCTCCAAAGTGAGACGTGCACCTTACATGTCCCAACATATGAAATGATTTTCTGTAAAAACGTCTAAACAGCCGTCTGTCCTTCACCAGGGTGTCCCTTCACCAGGAGTGGGGTGAGAAATCACTGAGTGTGGTGCTGCTTTCCCACCGCTCCGTGTTCCACATTTGGACTTGTTACAATGAGCAAAGAGCAGGCCCGTAGCCAGGTTTTAAGGTTTGGGGAAAATGCATTTTTAGGAGTGCAAGATTTTGTTTTTATTGTATGTTAATCATAAAATTTCCGATTACGGGCCAAAACAGAATTTGGGGGGCACAAAAACATTTGTGGAGGCACTACCCCTGAATTCCCCTATGGCCACTGGCCTGGTTAAGAGATTTGAATTATTTTACGGAACGCTGGACATTATTACATAATAACTGTAACATCCAAATTGTTGATTACTTGAAGTATTCAACGCAGAAAGATATACATGTTCAAAATGGTTGTTGTGTTTGCATGTTAGCACAATTTGGGAGTAAAAATATAATAGTCCAAACTCAGGGGCGTAACGAGTGGGGCAAGAGGCACAATTTCCCGGGCACCGAATCACTATGGGCTGCCTAATGACTTCGAACATGGGGGTGAAAAACTGGCTTCTTGCCCCGGGCACCATCTAACCTCGTTAAGCTCCTGTCCGAACATCCCTGATGTTTGAGTTCCGTGACACGCAGAAATTTCGTTGAAATCGGCATAAAATTGCCTGTGGTATTGTTTAAAAGAGGGCAGTTTAACTCCCGTTAATCTCTCTGTACAAAGGCAGGGAGGCAGTGCCACCGCTGCTTATTAAGGTCATAAATGTTCCTGCATCCTTGGAGACCACGGAATGGGCACAGACGATGTGTCGTCGGTTAGACAGTGACACTTACACTAAACAAATGTTGCAAAATGTCGTTGGCTGTTTTCTGCTTTCTCAACACTGTAACTATAATTCTTATCGGCACAGACCGAAACACGCGAGTTTTGCCGGGTCGAACATGATGTTTATCACCTGTGTGACAGTGAGGCGCGACGTGACATGAATCACCGGAGCCAGAGGCACCACGAACGGAAAGTGCGCTAAGAATAGCACTTCTATGAGGGAAAGGTGTTCAAGTGGAAATGGAGTGATTTCAACAGGTAAACTCTATTGCTTCTTAATTTCGTAGAGTGCTATTCTGCATGCTGGGCGTTCTGTAGTCTTGGATTCATACTCTCTATAAACGAACGCAGCACTACAGACACAAAATCCCGCTGCTCATCAGTATACGTTGTTTTGCGGGCGATTCAGAGTACGACGGATTTCAGTTTAAATCTTGTCCCCAACCCAGAATTTTTCACCTGTTGGATACACATTTGTTTATTTCGAAGGAATTTTATCAGAAACGGTTTTCCAATAGTTTCACCTTTTGCTCTTCTATAGGGTTGCCAGATGCGTTTTGTAAAAATACCGGCCATTTTGTCAACAGTGACAGATCTAGGCTGCATTCGTAAACGCATATTTAATGGCACTGCATTCTCGAATAAATTTTTGAAAAGAACACTTCTTTGATAATTCATTTATTTTTCATGCTATTTACAATTTCATGAAGCTCCCACAATGGTTGGTTTGAAAATGTTTCAAACAGTGTATAAAGGTACGCTTTGTGAGCATAGTCTATAACCCTATGATAAGCATTAGCAAACTAACCCACTTTAAATGAAAAACGATAACTGAGTGTGAACGGAGGTGTTTTCTTAAACTAAAACAATAATGCACTTAGTAAAATTCCAATTTTATATCTTGTGAATCAATTTCTGAAGTGAATATCTCTCCGTACAATTTGATGGTATATGCTTTTCTACGATAGTATTGCCTGTATGAACACCATAGCATAACTAATAATTTCTAGCGTGCTACATTCATTTCAGTTTGCAACGAACTTTTTCTAGATCACCTGAAACTCTTCAAAAAATTTCTGACAATCTTCTGGACCACTAAGACTGACTGAGAGATGACCTCGCGATTGATTCGCTGGCTCTTGCTTGAGCCAGTTATAGTCCGCTGACGAAATAATGTGTCTGTTCATTCCAGTGGCGGATCCAGACCAGGCGTTTGGGGGGCAGTCAAATAAGATGGCGCCAAAAAGTCTTCACTTGTTTAAATATCCCAGCTTCTCTGCGACAATCGTTGGGTATCACACAAAAGTGGTTACCTTTTGTAGGCAAAGAATATGGATATTTTGTTGGTCGAACTATGCGATCTTTCAGAGAATCACCAGAGTTTAAAATCGCCTTTTATCATCAATTCACAAAAAAGTTTGAAACAGGTCCAAAAAGATAGGTCCTATTTTTCACAAGCTGCACATAACTGAGAACGCTATGGGTGTCCCAAACAATCTTTTATATCTACAATAAGTGTTTGAAAGATATACACTAAGGCAGTGGTTCCCGAACCCTTTTGTAACCGCGTACCGGTCACTGTTTTACAATTTTACCGAGGCCCGGGAGTACTCTCGCAACAGTGTTTCCATGGGAAGAATCGACCAATCACATGCCCAGAAATCGAGTGGCGTCACCACCAGTACCTATTCTGCAATTTCGCGGCCCGGGGCTGGACTTGAGGACCACTGGCTAAGCATGCTGCGCGCTAGTGTTTGACGCTGTTTTGGATATCCGCAAATCGGAAAAAAACAATGTCTGAAACGTATTCCGAACTGCTTAGAAGTAGAATGGTTCTTCTTACACTAGGAAGTGACAACTTACTTTCCAAGCTAGGAGCCGAAAAAATTGCAAAATGACGATCACATCTCCAGACGAAGCTTGTGCAGTTACATGCACATGGATAGCATATTTATTGTTGAAGCGGCAACTCAAAAACAAAAAATATATGAAAGGCATTTGCTATGATATTACCCCCATTTTAGGTAGCTCTGCTGGCTATTGTTAAAAACGATCTCCCCAAAGCATGACAGGTTCAGTTCACACTGGGCTTGAAAGCATATTGCTCTAAAATACATTTAACGCCACTAATATAAGTAGAATTTCAATAAAGTGTGTAATACTGTTTGACATATTTTGACATTGGACTGCTGATGTGAAAAAAAAACCATCAATCTCACTAGCCCAGATTATGAAGAAAAGGTGTGACACTGTTCAAAAGGAAGTAGGGGCAGTCGGGATGACACCATCAAATCCATAGTGAACACCTCCACACTCAAGCTCTAGTCTCCCTGATAAAGTCAATTTCCAATTTTGTGCATACTACTACGAACCCTCCAAACAAGCTTTAAGCCATCTCCAATGCTATGGATCTACTTGTATCGAGGCCAGCAAACACAAGTGAGAAACAGCCTACAACCCATTTAAAACCATGAATCTCAGCTAACCCCACAGATACCAGTGAAAAAGTCAAAATTTGCATTGTTTTTTTCTATTCAAATTTATGTGATTTACGCGGAATGAGCTAGCCCAGGGACTCCAAACGTTTTTGTCCGAGGGCCAAATGAGGTAATACAGAACATGTCGAGGGCCGGACGTCTTACTTGATGTTATTATTTCGGGGTATGTTATATTCTACCAAATCAACAAATTTTAGCAAATACATTATTTTATCATCAATGACAAAATTTATTCGCCGGCTGTAGTTTGAAGACCCTGATCTAGCCAATAAGTTCCGCACTGTGCTGTTGCTTGCAGATTTCGCTAACCATGCCAAATTTGTCTTTTCGTGGCCGGCGAGAGCCAATAAATTTTGACATGCTGTGCTGTCTACGGGATTCCACTTGAAACAAAAGTATCAAGACAAAACCATATGGCCATCAGTCACTGTTGCCAGGTGCACAACCAGGAGGGGCGATAGGCGCCGTACGCCTCTCAAATTTTAAACTGCAAATATGGAACCGTTGAGCAAAAATTCTCATGACCGCGTACAGCCAATTAATCATGCTACCAAGCTGTAGATAGTTGGTATTTTGCCGAAGTTTGTGCGCTAAAGCTGACTGCTGAGTAGCGAGTACCATGGTTTGTTGAGGCGCGTTGTGCTACTATGTAGCTGTCCCCGTTGATGGAGTTAAGTGTTGCAGAATTGCTTTGTTACGTCATAATACCTTGAGCTACTGGGGCACCCTCCTGTCTTTCTCGCTAAGACATCTCGGTCATTTGTCCCGTAATAGTATTAAAACTCGTCGTAACAGTATTCACTAGGCTACCTTTATGACCGAATTGACTTAATATTTTTCGGTCATTGAAAATTTTTCGGTCTATGACCGAAAAAAATTGGCACGCTCAATGCATTTTTGTCAGAAACCGGCAAGTTGTTTGCTAACGTATAGGGGCGTAACTAGAGGGGCGAGGGAAGCACAATTCCCGGGCGCCGAATCACTATGGGGGCGCCGAATCACTGCGGAGGGCGCCGGATGACTGCGGGGGCGCCGAAAAGTCCAGACAATGTCACAAGTACTTTCTTCAATAGAGTACATTTGCTTCCGAAAGACCTCAGGTTCGCACATGGGGACGCCAAACTTACTTCTTGCCCTGGGCGCCATCTAACCTCGTTCCGCCCCTGCCAACATACAAATGTTGCTATAGCTTTTCACACGCTGCAATATGGTTCAATCAGAGTCATCAGTTCCTACAAGATACTCATCCACTTACCTTGGTGCTGCAAAACTAAGATGCAGACGTAGGCTACTGCGGAGCGGATTCATGGAGTGCACTGATAGCAGACCTGAAACTGTTTTTTCGCTTTGCATGCTGCTCAAATCTTGCGTCATTTCTAAGTTTTCCATATTTATTGCCTTCCTATTTTCACTGCTACTTTTCCTTTCAAAGCTGCCACCAAGCATTAAAAAAACTCAACTTGTAACAAAAACAGTCCAATACTGCACAGCCCAACGACAAGTCCAGAACCGTGCTCGCGAAAAAGATCGTGTTTGCGATTGCTGAGCAGTTCTCACGCGGAAGAGAAATAAGGGAACAGGAGTACTATTACGAAACAATAGCAATGTTGATTCTAATCGGTAAGAGGCTGGGTCAAAGTCCGTCACGTAAATACTGGAGTTCAACGAAGTGTAAAGCATTGTTTAGTTTAGACTGAGTATTTTTGGCTTCATTTCTACTTCGATGGGCACCAAAAAGGGGCACATTTTTATCAGAAGGACGCCATTTTAAGGGGGCGCCGCAGCTGTTTGGGGGGCGGCAGTTGCCCCAAACTCCCCCCCCCTGGATCCGCCACTGGTTCAATGCAGCTCGCGCGATTGTGAAAGGCTCGCTAGTCTCTACAATGTAACTGTTGTCCGGTCCATTTCTATGATTTTCCTGCGTCTGCTGCAATAGCCTGCGGTAGTAGTTCATACAACAATCCCACCTACGCCGGTCACACGGTTAATTGCCAAACGAAATGCTCATACAGATCACGTTTAGGACGGCGGAAGATGCTAAGTATGACTAAACCAGTGGTTCTTAACCGGGGGCGTCAATAAATTTCCAAGGGGGAGCGAGCCTTTACGTGGCCTACAATATGGAAATTTGATCACTAATTTTACCAAAAAGTAAATTTGTTTTTTCAGCTTACTTAAAGTCAGGGGTGCTTGAAACAAAGGACAATTACTTAAGGGAGGCGTGGTAGACGAAAGGTTAAGAACCACTGGACTAAACAAAAGAAGAGGGAAAACGGAGAGACAATGAGTGTGACACAATTAACAGTTTGCCCGTGTACGGAACTTCGCTGAAGGAATTGTCCTGACAAGATTCACTACTAGATTCTTTCTAATTTGAGAAGTTCTGCGTTAGTTCTTTTGCAGTTACTTCAAGTTATTTATTTTCATAAAAACGGTTTTAGGGATTGGTTTTCAAAATACCGGCTTCTTACCGGCCTCTTCTAATTTAGCAGGAAAATACCGGTCAGGCCGGTGAAATACCGGCCATCTGGCAACCCTACTCTTCTATGAGATATAAATAATAATTTAATTCAAGTGTCGAATTTAATTCTGATTTTGAATTGCGTTTCCACCTGGATTTGTCGCATTCTTATTGAAAAATTAATGAAGGTTTTAAGGAATCACAAAAAACGCAATTATTGCGTGTTTTCTGAACACTATCTTTGTATTGAGCGCAGCGCATGTTCATGCAAGACATGGCCTCTGTTGAAGCTATTAGCAGGAAACAATCAGCAGGTGCAAAATACATCCAGCACTGAAAATATTATTGTTATATATATATTCATACATTCCTTTCCAGTGGCGTACGCAGAAAATTTGCATCGGGGAGGTTTCATTCAGTGGCGTATGGTGGTCATTTGTCTCTGGTGTGCGGTCTTTGTGAAGTCACAATTTGACGTCATATTCATGTTTCCAAACCACCGTTTTGGCGAAGTTTGTTGATATAATATGCATATTCTTCCACACGCCCCCCTCCCCCGTTGTTTTATGTGTCATTGCACTGAATATAAACTATCAGTGCTCCAAGTTAGGATATCGGAGGAAAATAAACTCAATGCTGCGACACAGGAGTTCATAACTGCACAATTTTGGCTGCGTGTTGAAAAAGGGGAGTAAAACACGCTCATCACTGCGTCAGAGCAATTTACAACCGTAAAATGAAGCTGCGCTAATGTCGCGTCGAGCATAGGTGTGCGGCTGGAATGGCTGGCGCCCACTCCGGTTTGGAAGATCGAATCTTGCTAAACCACACAACAGGGTTGCCAACCTGTCTTCACCAAAATAGGCAGACCTTGTCCCGAAAAAGCCAGATAGCAGTTTTGAGGCATATATCATAAAACATGCACAGCCACACACAAAATAGACATTAAAGCTCGTCAAAAACATCGATATAACATAATTCCAAACTTCAGAAGCATATTCTTTCCCCGTAATTACATTGTCGTGCATTTGTTTTTTATCAATAACACAGATCATTTTTAGGGCAACAGTAAAATTTTTGCAATATTCTGTGCACCCTGCATGGTTAAGACCCTCGTCGCAAGAGATTTACAATGAATATGCAGCTCAGACAATGTTTGGCCAGAGCCAAGCCTATCCGACCGAAAATAAGCCAAAAAAGCCAGACTTTTCTGGATTTTTTCATTTCCAAAAAAGCCAAAGGTGTTAAAAAAAGCCAGAATTTTAAAATCTGGCTTCAAAAAAGCCAAATTGGCAACCCTGCTACACAACAATTGAGAATGCGCATAAAGTACGCAAGAAAACGTCAATTTTTGTTGTGTATAGATGTCCAGAAAAGTTAGTTTTCCTTTTCCCCTGTTGAGACATTATGAAATGCCTGAAGGCTTCTATGTTAAAAACTGCTGTTTTGAGCTCGTGCAACAGTTCTATCATGCAACAGAATTGGGTGATGTAATCCATACGGTCAGTGCTTGCGCTGATCAGCCATAGCAGACAAAACAAAGGCAATTATTTCGGATAAAGCGAACTACTGCGGAACACAATCTTTAAACATGCATGGTGGACGAATGGTCTGCAAAAAGTGGTGAGATGGTTTCTGGACGCAGACGATAATCCTGATTCTCACCAAAACCTAATTATTACTTTTTGGCCCATTTACAATGTTCCTTGAAATTTGCATGCAAATTTATTCCGTGGTATCTGCAAAGTCGACAAATTAACAAGCAAAAAGTATACGAAAACATTTAATTTCCTTTGCGCAAGTAATAAAGATTTTGTAAAATATCAAGCTCAAGGGGGGGGTTCCAACCTCAAAACCCCCCTCTTACGTATGCCCTTGTTCCTTTCCAAGCTGTTGTGCTTTTGTGTTTTCAATTGCTTCAACACATCTTGCAAACAAATGTGAAACATGGACGTGCAGTGGATTACGCAAATTGCAATCTACCATTTGTGATAATTCTTCATAAAATTATTTGGTTTCAAATTGCTTGACCAACAGAAACCATCAGCGTTACTCGGCGCATACTGAAATATCTCCAAAAGAATATATGACCTAATCATATGCAGAAAGTCTAACAGCTTATAGAAGCATAGCACTCATGCAGTGATTGCGGGTAGACATTTGAAAATAAAAACGTTGGAAAACAACTGTGTGGTGATTTCTTTTCAAATGCAAATGAACAATTTGGGTTTGTTTCATTCATAGATTTGTGTTTATACATAACCAGACTAAGCAATTGTTTGCAATTTATCTCAGGTTTTCCAGATAAAATCTTCTGCGTTAAGTTAAGCCGGAAACCTCATGTAAAAAAGATGAAAACTCAACTATCAAGAGCTTCTGGATTTCTATCCAAACTTAGACACTACAGAAAACAATCTGTAGTGAACGTTGTCTATAACTCATTCTTTCATCCCTTCGTCACTTACTCCATACCTCTTTTTACCTAGAGTTAACTCATCTTCATGAAAGTATTCCCTTCTATTTGATGACCCAAAAGTATGGTCCCCAATACCAGATTCTATGGAGTCTTCTGCCAACTTTAACTTCAGAGGGCAAATTAAGTAACACACCTCTTACATGAAAAAGATACATAATTATGTATTTTATTAACATTCACTTTATGAGGAAAGAAATGCTGAATTTGTACTAGTTTTAGTAATTTGAATAATGCAAGTTGTTGTTCTCTATGGATCTTTACTTTTTGTTTGTTATTCTTTCCTGTGCACATAACATTTTCACGAACAAATTACACTCTATAATTTTTTATTGTTTTTTTTCAGTTTGAAATTCGTCAGTAGTGGTTTTTATTTTTGTACTGTACTTAAACTTTTTGTGATCACACCAAATTTCCGCAATTAAACTGGATTCACTCCTTTGTGTACATAGGCATGCTCTCTTCATCTGTAATTTTTCCTCACCATGTTCTGTGTTTGTATGCTTGTTTTCTAAGTGTGCTTATTTTATTTCCAGCTGTTATTTCCTACAGTTTGTCAATAACTAATAAATGGGTTTGGTTTACTAGACGGCAGCCATAGTCTTTCACCAATCCTATGTGACACAGTGACTATCTTTGTTGACATTGGTAAAATCTCTTGCCATTTTGTTTTCATTTATTCTAATTTCCACTGACAATTGGTTGCATCTTTGCATGATGGTCTTTTGTACTGTTTCTGTTTATTAACTGAGTCATACAAAACAAGAAGTCAATCATAATCATAAAATTCTGTTTTTAATTATTCTCGTCTTTATTGAATAAATCATCATCAAACAAAGTACAGAAATGAAGGCGAAAATTTTACGAAAAAGCCCGAAACATAATTCGTTTGGTTACATCTCACTAAAAGTCAGCAGTCTTTCAAAATGTTTTCATTAAGGGTCCAACTGTTTCTTGAAAAAAAATTGTGCCACTCCATATTTTAATATCGACCTCTCGCAATCATATGCCTTCAGTTCTTAGTCTTTTACAGTCACTTCCAGAGATGGTGAAGAGCAAAAAGAAGTAAGATCCAGCAACAAACAGATCTTGTAAAGATATAGTACAATAAGTTCTTTGATTTGCGAATTCATTTCCATACATTTCGTCTCAGTGCTTGGTGACGCCTAGAAAATATAGAGATTGATTTTAAGTTGCATTTATTTAAACCTTTCTCATAAAAGCAAGTTCGCAAATTACGTGGTTCATACAAAGAAACAAAACCATTGAAGATACCAATCAGTTATGGATTATTCACCAGCTTGATTGAGAACTTTTCAGCGCTCTTTAACTTTTACAAATAAATCAACCGTAAGTAATGATAAGATATTTCTGGTAAATATTTAAAATTGAAATCACAACCATTTTTGCTGTTTGTAATGTACGGGCTTGTCACTGTATGTGATCATTGAGTCACTGTGATTTTTTATTGCACTGGTGGTTTTCATTACTGTAAACTCAACACACGGCAACCGCAATTACCAACCATGTGTGTCTACACAATAGTAAAACCAGACAGCACGATCGTCCGGACTAACAATTGTTACTGGCTTAATCCCTTCAATTTAACCTCAAGAAGCCATTCAGTTTGAGTGTAGTCTTTGGTAATTTCATTAGAAACAATTTAAGTCTTCGCTCGAAATAAGCAGTCATTTGTAGGTCAATCAAAAGCTCTTAGTTTTTCGGCTGCATTGCCACCAATGTGGCTGTCTGTTCATTTTAAATCAATAAGTGAACATTTCTTTGGCAAAATCCTCGCAATTGCGAAGCATCTACAGAACTTCCTTCTACAAATTTTGTATGAAAAGGAAACGAGAAAAGGCATTCTTACGTGTCATTTTTTGACAACTACTTTCAAACTTCAAAGTAAAGAAAAAAAACAGGAGTTAAATATTGCAATTAAACGAAACATTCTTGCAGTTGTTTGTAAATATGATGGCGTTATCATCTATGCATAGCATCGCAAAAACACTTTTACCCGAGTCTAAACACTCACAGTACTGGTAATAGTCGTCGCAGCACGTTCCTGACGTCACGCATTGTCTGTCGCAGCGGCAGCCAATAGCAACAAAGTAACGACCGCATCTTCCTTGACACGATCCAACCTGCTTGCAAGTTGGCACGCTATCGGACCATTCAAAGCCCTTTTGGCAGATCAAATCTTTATTTCCTTGAAGGAAGTAGTCGGTTTGACATTTGAACCATATCTTATCACCCACAGCGTATGTTTCCTTTGTCGGCCAGAAATGGCCTTTGAAAGGTGCTGATGGAATTGGGCAAGTTGATTCTGCAACTAGATGTAATCAAATTTAATTTGTTGTTTTGTTGTTTGGAAAATAACGATCTGACAATAACAATTTCCTTTGTGAAAGGTGCTCTCAGCAATATGATATGAAAATTTCCGAAAGCCTTGTGCGATGAAAAAGTTGATGGAAATTTCTAAAAATTGCAAACGTCGATAAAACTTGTTTTTGTCATAGGAGTGGTGTAACTGATGAATCAAATAATTAGCATTTTTCCGTTACGGTGTTCAGCTCGAAGTAATTGCACAACAGATGTAAATTGATAAAGCGTAGTTGACTTCTGTAATGTATCAAATAATTTACAGATTATTGCACTACAAAATAACACCTCGTATCACATTTCCTACTTTTCTGCAAAGTCATTTAAAGAATACAAATTCTTTGTTTTTACGCCATGGAGTTTTAAACATATATATCTTTATATACAGTCTATAAATGCATATAAAAACACTGATTTCACCAAATTCGAGATAGAGCGTACATACTTTGAGGAAAAGTAATTATTTCATAGATTTAAGCAAAATGTTTAAGAAATAATACGGGATTCTAAAGATTTCTGAAAAGTTATTTTAAATACAGAAACGCTAAAAAGTTGTTAAACCTCGGTTTGTGATCAGAAAAGTTTGAACTTATTTAAAGCATTGACAAAGTTTTTCGCTCGCGGCGTGGAATTTTCAAATAATCGACAGGATTAACTGTAAGAGGTCAGTACTTTGTAAGTAACCTCCGCGGAAAACCCACTGATAACTGAACTTTCCGGCAAACTACTTTATGGAGGTGGCAAAATTTCTAACTTTAACTCACCCACACATGTTGGCTCACGCTCCGACCATTGCCCACTAAGCTGACAAACAAGGTATTGCGGTCCTTCCAAAGTTCGACCGCCATCACAGCTGAACCAGACTTTGCTTCCGGGAGCGTATTTCTGCTGGTAGGGAAAAAAGAGGCCCTGAACAGGTCTGAGAGGAGCGTTGCATCCCACATCATGCTCTTAAAACAAAAAGCTCCTGCCAACCACTGAAAATTTGTTAGTCTCCTGCACAGTACCAGCTGAAAGAGTGTTCAACGAATTCGGTGCTTTCTTTGTGTTTTGATTCACCGAGACAGAAAATCTGACCAACGGAAATCTTTAAAAAATGCTACGTAATCTAACGAGAAAATTTTCTATCTTTAACCTGGGGAAGTTTGCCTAGCTTGGTTGCTAAAACTTGCTTGTTGCAAATAGAGCTCGCATGTTCAAATGAAGTTGAAGATGCGTTTGTGAGAACGATACTTAGTTTAGTTTGTTTCTTAGTTTTCCAGAAGGCGTGCCAATTGATTGGACCAGAGAACGTCCGGGTTTTGATGTCTGCAGCAACAAATCAACGACCACAACACTCAATTCCATTGGCTACTAACGGTCATAATGCCTGATTTATTTTGGCTACAAGCACAAGGTTGTTATAATTACTACGTCGCTTTGTGTTTTTGTACTTTTTTGTCAAACAACAGAATATCAGGTTCATGTTTTGACACACTGCGCTTTTAGCGTAAAGCTTGTATAAAGTTTTTGGTGTAATGTAGAGTCGTATTACCTAAAATCGACGTTTTGCAGACGGGAAACTCGGAGCTCCATTTTCCATCACTGCGACAACGACATTCTGCCTTCCCGGTTTTTTGCAGTTGGTAACCTTCTTCGCAAAAAAATTCAACAACATCACCGACAACGTACTTTTCCTTCAACGGTCTGTACTCTCCATGGGCGACTTCGTGCGGAGAAGAGCATTGAGGCACTGTGCATCACAGATGCAAAACAGAAGCACGCTTATCAAAAGTTGTCATTGTTTTTAACTGCCTCTAACAAAAAGCAACGCTTAATATCAGTATAACCATTGGACAACTGTTTGAAATAGCTTATCATATTCTAAAATACATAATTTTTGCGCTAAAAATTGTATGGGGTTTTATATCTTAAAACGTGATTGAAATGTGATTAAAACGGCCCTTTGCACAAGTTCTGCTGTGCAAGTCACACATTTTACAAGCGTAACAAACGTTTGCAGGACATTTCCTTTCATCACGATATTAGAAAGGGAGTGAGACACTGGTAGGCAAGGCATCTATATGAATTGAAACGCGCTATCGGCATAGTGAGTCGAGCAGACGATTCATCGTTTACGCGAATTTTCTAGAAATAACTACAAGGTCATCAAGTTGCAAATATCAAAAGTCTGCATATAAAAGCATGCTACTGAAGTGGAAGAGCAAACTGAAGGGTTTTGACACAGCTTTTAAATGCTCGTTTCTTATTGTCTCATAATTTACCAACACATTCTGAAAAAACATCGCTCCATTTTCCATTTTCCAAACATTGAACAAACTCGCTTCCTTGGAGTTTGTATCCGTCGTAACAGACAAGACGAATGGAATCACCGACGTAGTAGTTATACTTGGCAGGTTCGAATGCTCCGTTGTACACTGGAGGTGGCAGTTCACACACTGCAATTAAAAACACTAAGCCGGTAATCACTTGAACAACTTGAGGAGATGAGATTGGAAATAGAGGCCACTTTAGTTGCAGTGTTAGTCTGAACGCAAGATTTTGTTTTCTGGTGGATAAACCGTGACACAAGCTGACTGGCCGAAAGTTGTTTTGAGCAACAATAGTCCATGTTTTAATATTGAAGGCAGAAATAAAGAACTTACATGATGATTTCTTTTTGCATATAGGGACTTGCTTGTTCCACCTGAGGAAAAACTCACATGTGATTTTCCGATGACCAATCAGCGAATACCCGTCGTCACAACTGAATACTACGTTTTCTTTGATCACGAAAAGATTTTTCTGCGGCTTGAAAGAGCCATGTGAGATCTTTGGTGGAAAGCAAAATAAACCTGAAGAACAAAAGACACGTGTGAAACATTCAACTACAAAGAGAATCCTTGCGGACGATGTAACTGGGGCTGGACCGTCACATGTGTAGTGGATACATGTGATGTGTGCCTTAGTGTTTTGTACATTGCTGATGAGTGACGTAGGTATTTTCTATTTGCGATTTGATGCCACGTATTTGTTTTTGAACAGCTAAAGAGTTGACACGCTAGTCTAATAACACACATTACGGTGATTGACTGCTATTTCAAATCGTTACGTTTAACGCTCAACGCTGTTATTCAACGTTATGCGATGCTGAGCCGTTTTACGCTATGTTGGTCTGGCTTCACGTTCACGTATATTGGTGAGCTTGTCTTAAATCTGAATATAACCAATAGCCTACCAGTTGGGGTGAATCTTGAGAGTAATTAATGAACAAAGTGGTTGCAGCTGTTATATCGTCTTGTTTCGGCCGGCTTGACCACCCACACCTCAAATACATCAAGTTGCCTGGCTGGGAGACCAACCCGCTCCCCTGCAGCAATTATAGGTTGAGCCCTCAATTAGCGGAAAACCGTTGAAATGTAGTAACATCAGCTTCCCATATCACAGTCCCTACACACGCTTTACGTAATGACGATGGATCCAAATTGCCTGAAGGCAAGACCGTTCCTTCTAAACGCAAATACACCCGAAACAACATGACTTTAAAGGTTTGTACTGTATTGAAAAGTCGCTGCTAAAGTATTATGAAGATGTACGCAGAAGGTTATGAGCGTCCCAGTGGGTTGAACTAAACATGATTTATGTTAAATTTATAGGTTATTTTCTCCCAACAGTGCCCGCAGTAAAGTGTGATTGAAAAATTTTAATTTTCAAGAGCCATGATCTTTCAATTTGTTAAGTACGTTTTGTTTATTGCATTCTGGTGGTAGGAGCACATATAATTGCAGCTTATCATTAAGCTAATTTATAATCATTAAACACACGCCTTGGTCAATTAAGATTAAACAGTTTATGTGATTATTCCGATTTAGCCACTTTTCTTTTAAAGACGTCAAAGCGACATTTGTTTCCAGGCGGCGTCATTAAGTTGAACTTGTTCGTCATGTGATAATGAAATGTCTAAAGACAACTTTGGCAATCAAAAGATCGTTATCTGCAAGTATCAACATTTACATCAAAAAATTTGGGTTTGAACCAATCTAAGCATTCACGTAAACCTTGCTACATCTGTTTCGGTGATTCTAAGGTTATATCCCTCCTCTGTCCTATAAATGCAAATGCATTGTTTTCTGCCAATACCTGATCTTACAAATTTTCAGGTAACAAACGGGCATAGTACTCCCAATACCATCGAAAGTAGTATAAGAGAAATTAATACCTAGAATACACCTTTACTGTATATGGGGGTAATTTGAAACAGCACCGAGCAAGTAAAACGTACTCTTCTGTATAGACCACCGAGAGGGTGTGCTCTTTTTTAAAACGTACTCTTCTCTATAGACCAGCGAGAGGGTGTGCTCTTTTATAAGGACAGCAGCCAGCGGCTGAAGTAGCTGCAGATGAAACTCCAACTTTAAGGTTTAAAGTCGCACACTTCACTCTTGCTCATATTTGTTTCAATTTGAAGGTAACAACCTGGAATCACTACAAAATTTTAATCTGCGCCTTTACTGTACGTCGTTATTTCTAAAGTAGAAATAGTAATAAGAATGCTTTATCGAAGAAAAAGCACGTATTTTTTAATCCTTCTGTTTATCTAAAAGTCCACCTCATTTTTCCTTACCAAGAAACGCAAACGTTGCTGAAGATATGTGGAACAAAGCAAGTAACAAAAATAGAGAAGCACTGTTTGTGGAGTTCATTTTTCTCTGTAACGTCTGCTCTACTGTAGATCGTTGAGGGTTTCTGGCTTTTTATATTGGTGAAAAACAATTTCCCCACGCAAAGGCTAATGCCTGTAGTTAAGTCAAATGTTTACAAAAATCGACATCACTGTTTGTAAAATCAAACTGAATTGTCTGCAATTGACGCTAGAACAAAGACACGAATTCAAATTAAACGGTCTGGAAAAGTGATTTGAAAATAAATGTTTGTTTGTTAACGTTTCAAGATATTATTTTCGCAAAACTGCTAAAAACATGTCAGTAAACGCCGTATAATGGTTTCAAAACTCAATTGTTGTCATAGCATTCAATTCAAAACGCTTTCGGGTGATTTTTTGGCGAAGAATGTTTTTCTGCAGCATACAAGGCAATCAAAAACTAAAGCAAATAAAAAGAATTTTCGTTCTGCAAACCAGAGTGATGCTGCCTTTAAAGATTTATTTTATCAGTTTTGTTTTCGATATGCCAAACACGTTTCAGCATAATGGAAATTCCGAGGAATTGCTGAAATGTAAAATATGAACTTCGGAATCTTTATGTGGCCTCCGTTCATGTGTCTCAGCGTTAGCCGTTAACCTGATGTATCCCTGGCAGTTCCTACTTACTCAAACTCGGGAAAGGAGTCCTTCCAGATGAAGAAAAGCATAATTTTTCCAACTGTGCTAACGACAAACAAACTAAATAGCCAAATTTTCCGCAGTAATTTCTCCAATGCACACTTAAACTAGACAGATTTCCACTTTACTCAGTTGAAAATGCTTTAAACCAGCGTGGATTCTTCATCAGAAACGTTGCTTTACATTTGAAACAAGCTTGCAGAAATTTAAAATGTTGACGTTTTGAAGTTCAATATTTACACGTAGAGCAATTACGTGTACTGTAGTTGCACGCGCAATCATGATTATCTTTGTAGACAAAAAGGCAATGACATAGTTCAACAAAATCCGTTATGATGAAATGCTCGACGTAATAATTAAATGTGTCCGTCGGACAAAATTGTTATTAATCACCTCTGAGTGCGTCAGCAAGCTATTTATTTCAATAAGGTATCCGAATTATTGCGCTCATTCAGCTATTACAAAAACAACTGCGATGAGCAAATATCTTTCACGTAACACTGGTCGAAGGTATGCCATTTGGAGACAACGATCAGAAAGGCTTGCGCCACGAGCTTTTGGTAAACGACAATACATTGCATAGACGTTATTCTAAGATTCGAGAAGGGCTAATGAGTTTTTTCAACAATTTCTTTCAATACAAGTCGAAGGTACGTCTTCAACCTCTCTTTACTTCATTTTAATCAGTAGTTATGTTAACTCAACAAGTAATGGTTCTCAACGTGAGCGGCGAATTCTTGTTTCAAAAAAATATTGCCAATCAAGGAAAAGATGCTTCTTTTCTTGTGTTACAAGCGTTACAAATCTTTACCCTTGCATTCAGAATTTAGAGATGAAATACTTAATAGAATGGAGCTGGAGCACTTTTGGTATGTTAGAGCAGGTGGTCTACAGATGTCATCGGGTAATGGGAATATGCCGCAGACTGATCCACTAAGCCGATAGACGTCTCGTGGTATGTACCCCAGACAAATCGACCGCAAAGGGTGTAGGAAAAAATGAAAAAAAAATTCTACAGCAGGTCCTAGATAATTGTCTGTTTTTTGTTGATTTTTTTCTGCTTTTGCATGAGATGTGGATTTTTGACTGCTGATGTAATCCGTGTTTTCGTACCGATTGTGTCTGTTTTTTTTGTGGAGCGCCACTTTGGGCAACTGTCCTCAAACGACTGAAAGCTTTTTGGGCACTAAACATGGCTCTTCCTGATTTTTTTCTGGCAAACGTACTAGCAGGTTGCGATCAGAGCGGCTACGCGCTACTAAACGAGGGCTGATGGCAAGCAAGCCAAAATCTACCATTTTCAGCTTGAATCGGACGAAGATTCTTTTTTGTTTATTTTCATTTAAAGCCTGTTTGTTTCACTTGCAATGCAACGGTGACCTTGGAACAAGAAGGGAGTCTAGAGCGGCATTTTAAAACAGTACACGAGAACCGCAGGCGAGGGTTTTCCGCAAAAAAACGCGTTTACGCGCCACAAATGGCGTGATGCGCAGCTTGCAGCAGGGCAGTCAATTTCAACAAATGGAAAACCCGGTGTAAGGCAGTAACTATCACTTCCTGTCGCGTCCGTCACGTCCTTGCTAAACACAAGAAGTCGTTCAAAGGCGGCGATATTGTAAACGAAGCCTTTCTCGAGGCTGCTGAACAAGGTTTTGACGACATCGGAAACAAAACATAGGTTATGAAAGCCATTAAAAATAAGTGCAACTCTCCCGAAATACTACTACAAGACGATGTGAGTGGATGTCTGTGGGTGTGGAGGGTCAACTGAAGAAGAATACTGATGTGTGTGAGTACTTCTGCAACCGATTTGACGAGCAGACTGATGTGGTGGATTGTGTGTTTTAATCAGGATGGTTTTTGAAGAGATCAGTAGCAAGGAAGAGCTGCACACCATTTTGCCTTTAAAAGGACACACCAGGGGTGAGGATATATTTAATACTTTCGTGGGATTTGTCAGCGAAAAAAACTGCTGCTAATCAAACTGATCTTCATCACAACTTATGATGGGTCTGCTGTGAAG
>Ga0210059_1002985_pt1 | contig 26842 bp, 20 predicted proteins | sample Ectturendosymbi2_FD_188042 | JGI IMG/M metagenome (GOLD analysis project Ga0210059, IMG submission 188042) | Ecteinascidia turbinata endosymbiont from Florida, USA - Sample 2 (SPAdes) (version 2) | ecosystem: Host-associated > Tunicates > Ascidians > Unclassified | place: Key West, Florida... | reverse complement strand
CTTGCATCCTGGACCTTGCATCCTGGACCTTGCATCCTGGACCTTGCATCCTGGACCTTGCATCCTGGACCTTGCATCCTGGACCTTGCATCCTGGAGCAACCTTGCATCCCGTTGCAGATACTCTTGTGAGACTTTTCACTAACGTAACTGAAGGCTGTCCCCTTACCGCGACTCCAGAGCGAAAATACTCAAAGCCAGACAAAATTTTCATTTCCAGTGAAGCGAAGCGTCTTCTTAGTGAAGGTTTGACTGAGCCCAGTAATTCGCCATGGCGTGCTCAACCCTTGGTCGTTACTCAGGAAAATCATCGAAAGCGAATGGTTATCGACTACAGCCAAACGATGAACCGTTCCACGCAACTTGATGCGTACCCCCTGCCACGCATGCAAGATGTTGCACATAATTTTGCGCAGTACAATGTATACTCGACCTGGGATCTGAAACGTGCGTATCACCAACTCGAATCGCCTGCTGAAGACTTGTATACAGCGTACAAGCGACTTGTATACAGCGACTTGTATACAGCGTGTTTCAAGCGGACGGTGGTTTGTGGCAGTGGAAGAGAATACCTTTCGGATTAACAAACGCTGTGCGTTGCTTTCACAGCGTTACGGACGAACTGACTAAGAAGCACGTTTGTTACGGCACATTTGCCTTTCTGGTTAATATCGCTGTTGGTGGAAAGACGCAAGAGAAGCGCGACTGCAATCTAGAATATTTTAAGTGTTGCGAAAAAGCCCGTTGACACACACCTAATAAAGGCAACTCAACCTATGAAATGATTAAGCACAGACTTTAAAGGGCCTTTGCCATCTATTAGTAAAAACAAATACCTTGTGACATTCACAGATGAATATTCGCGATTTCCTTTCGCTTTTCCCTGCAGTAATATGGAAACTCAACCTGTCATTGCGTGCTTGTCGCAAGCATTTACTTTATTTGGATTGTGCGGTTGTGTTCACTCTGACAGAGATTCGTCGTTCATGCCTTCGCAATTTCGTTTAGTACATGAATAATCTGGGCGTAGCTACTAGTAGATGCTCAAGTTACAATCCTCTAGGTAATAGGCAGAGTGATAAGTATAATGATGTGATCTGGTCAGCCGTTAAACTTACTTTGAATACGCGCAACCTTCCAGTTTCACCGTGGGAAGTGTTTCGCCAGACCTGTTGCACCCAATACGATCGTTGTTGTGTACTTCTACGAACGTTTCTCAAATTTCAACGTCGCTCCGCTCTAGGTACTTTTGTCACGTCTCGGTTAAACGATGGAGCGAAATTTCTTGTCAAAAGGCATACTCGTTCCAGATTCCAGTAAGATCGAGCCACTAGCTGATGAGGCAGAAATCGTTCATGCCACACCTAGCTATGCTCACGTTCGCCTGCAGAATGGTAGAGAAGTGACTGTTTCGTTGCATGTCATCGCTTCTGCTCCTGGCGATGTTTCATTCGAAAATGATGAACAAGTAATTTTTTATGGCGACGATCCTTGTCTTGTTGGAGATGCCGTTGATTGTGATGCGTCACGAAATTGACCTCTTGAACCGTTATCGCCTGCTAGCAGCAGTGAACTAGATGACCGAGAAGTTTCTGTGTCCGCGGACGACAAAGTAGCATCATCGAATGGAGAAAATTCGCCTTGTAAACTTTTTGTAAATTTCGGCATTCATCCCGAGTAAGTCGTTCTCCTGATCGACTTGCATATTACCGCTAACCGCAACTGATTGCTTAATATTGCGTAGGAGGAATGTAGCATTGTGAGACATTGCAAGGTGTTACCGCACGAAGAGTCTCGCTGGTTTTATCCCTCATGTCGCTTGTGTCATTCAATTCTGCGCGTGCCACTGATGATGTGCCTTGCCGCCCCTGTATTCTGGTTACTCGAGATATTTGGCTCAGTCGTACTTGTGGAGATGGTGGTTAGGTAGGCGGTGCTTGTAACCTCGTGAGTCTGATGATACCTATCATTGCTTCTTTTGTTTCAGTGTAGCAATGTTTTCAGTAGATTAAACCTCACGAAAATCTATGCTCTTGTTACCATTACTGCAAATACCACGTTGTGCATAATATACAGTAACTGATGACATGATCTGTGTATCGCTATGTAGTGAACCTCGAATGTAACACAGCGGTTGTTAACCGGGGGGTGCGTCATTAAACTTCCAGGGGGTGCGAGCACTTACGCGCCGGACAGCATGCAATGTTTGATCAGCGAATTTACCAATACATACATTTGTTTTTACAGTTTATTTAAGTCAGGGAGGCTTGAAACAAAGGACAATTACCTAAGGGAGAGGTGGTAGAAAAAATATTAAGAACCACTGCTGTAACAGGATCGCAACCAGCAGATGAAATTTGCTAAGGGAGCAAAATTATTGTAAGTTGATGTTGCACCTTCCAACCAAATACGATTTTTTAAATTTCAAAGGCAGCAATTGCCCGATTGCCCCGCATCGTTCCGGCTCTGCTTTCTAACAACAAACACGCTCAGCCTTCGCTTGATTGTAGCGAACGTTGTGTTATTGAAAGTTGTTTGTATTTCTGCTCCGGGTATGTGCAGCAGTTATCGCAATGGAGAAGTTGTACAGTCGGTGGGTCGCGGACACCCTGTTTGTTTATTAACTGGGCCACATGCTTGAAACAGTTGAGAATGCCTGGTTCACTCATTCCAGGAGATCAAACAAAAATGTTAAGGATAGTGATGGCCGCATGCCTACTTTGCAGATGTAAACATTTTTGTATGCTAATATTTCGTGCAGTAGTCTACCCCGTTTTTAACTAAAAAGTGTATATGCTGCATATAGCAGGGTATCATAATAAAGTTAATAATATTATATCAATGATGTAAAAATGTTTCATTGTTCATTTCTCGTTTCAGTAGTGGTTTGTTTCTCGAATAATATATAAAAGGCTTAACTCTGCCGGCAGGTCAAATAAGTTTAAAACAGGCTGTGGTTGGAAAGCGCTGGCTTTCAGCCATCATCATGACCTGCAAAGACAAGCAGTATAGGTATTGGGTCAGGCTTCTTCCAATTACGCTTGCATAGTGTTATTCCTTGCGTCTGTTAGTTACAGCAATGCGCGTCTCCTTCGACACCGGTATTGATATTGCAAAACCCTGGCAGGTAAGAACTCTGCCTTTGATCAGTATTGATTGCAACTGCAACGTGCTGAATTCGATGCAAACCGCTTTAAACGACTTTATTCAGTACAGCCATTGCCAATTTGTGGAACTGTGTTGATGAAAGCCTTCACCACAGCCATCCATACCCAAACAGATCGTTTGCTACATTCATCAAAATGAGTGCAACACCTTTTGTAAGCTTTCTTTGTTGAAATTACAATTTTCTATGACTGCAAATGCTAAGTGTACCGTTGAACAAAGAGTCAAGCTCTCTACGAAACCTACGTTGCTTATCGGTTGGTTCTGATTCACTCTGATTACCATTCAAGTCTCTGAATTACCCACGTAAACACACCAACAGCACTACCTCGCTTCAAGAACGTGATCTTCCGACACCATTGGCATTACGCTATGCAGAACAACAGCATTTGTACTGAAACTGAGCAACATTACCGTTTCAAAGTTCTTGATTTCAACCGCCAAAATGATACCCCCACCTAATGACTATAGGCATCAACTCGTAACACTTATTGAAAATATCTCACTGAAAATTCAAAATTAGCACGAGACGTGCCAAGAAATGCACGTCGCCATTGCTTAGATGTCAGGTCTGTATTGATGTGCCGTTGGGGGATGTTGCTAAGGACCAAAAGATAGATGAAAAAAGATTAAGCTAGCCTTGAATATTTACCGTTATTTCATGCAGCTGTTTTTCATCAAATTTAAAGGGTTTGGGGCTGTGGGCAATATAAGCTGCGACATATCAGACCAGTAATATTCGCTAGTCTTCGGTGGAATTTCATCTCTGTCCTTTGTTCAAAGTACTTTTGACTGGAAAGGGAAATGGTTTTGTCTGTAGAGAAAACTGCAGGGACTGGACGACATTGCCTCCCAAAGTACGTATGTTAAAAAAACAGATTTCGAGACAAACACTGGGTAACTTCAGCATATTTAGTTTTATCCAGACTTTTGACTAAACATTTAATCAATTTTCTCACTGTACAGCCACATTTCCTAGTTTTAACCAGCCTACCAGACGAGGTCTTCTAAACACAAAACCTAAATTAAGGTAGAACGTTCAAATTTTTATTTAAAATGATCAAAGAGTTGAAACGTTTGTAATACTTTCAAAAAAAATTTTAAATCAAAAAATTTTACCGTCTCCCTTGCTAACCAAATTCCTCAATTACACTTTGAAAACGTAACACACAGTTTTAAAATCTTCAGCAGTTCCCAATGCTTACACGAAAACATACGCAAACGAATATTTCAGAGTCTCACCTGCTGCATCATTGCGTTTCACACAAGAAAGCTTCAAATGTCCAACAGAAACAAATAAAACTATGCCCTGATCTGCTGCACAACTTTGAATTGTCAACGTTCGTGACTGCGAGGAGATGTGGCATCTGCCTCCGCGATGGTTGTCACTGTTATTGTTTTGATACACAAATCCAGACGCCTCGGGTTTCAATGGAACCTTTTGTCTCGTTTCCATAGAGAGAGCCTTTTATTCCAGCGCAGCAACAAATGCGAGAACGACCTGATCGCATTGGCCTTGTCGCTCGTTACGAATGCTAGATAATATATACTTTACATTCTTCATCTGAAATGCTGCAGTGATCAGCAGGCTTCCCTCATAAGTGCGTAACTGCGCAGCACAACCAGACTTAGGCCATTTGCGCAGTGACATCTCATTCCCGCACACCTGCAACATTCCAGATTTAATGTCGTATATATATCGCATAGCTTGCTTTTTCATCACTTGAAACGTTTCACTGTGTGCCTGCATGGTTGCGCATTTCCATACGCATTGAAAAAATATTTGCTAAGTATAAAATTGTCTTAGAAGGAAACACTGGTGGTCAGTACATAATCCTGGTTTAAAAGAGTTACTTCAATGGAGAAATTGGTAAGTGCGATGCCGTTAACAATTGAAATTTGTTACAAGTATTCATGAACATTCTCAAATTGAACATCCTTTTCGGTTTTATCGAGATCGCAGCACAGATTTTTAATCTTCCTCAAAACGGTTTACACGATTTTGTTGCTAAACGGTATCTAAACAGAAAAGGAACAGTGTTCATGTTGCAGAACCAGTGACCGTTATGGGATTTCCATGATTTTTTCATGCACAACAGTTCTTGTCATCGCCCAAAGACGTTGTGAAAGGAAAACATCCAAAAAGTGCTTGAAGGTTTTAGGCACAGAATTGCTGCATTTCAGTTGTTACCTGAAGTTACACTGTAAATGAAAACCGTGATTTTATCATCGTGGTCTGGTGGATTTTGAATTCCACTATTGTCATCGGTGCGGTACGTTGAATAATATGTGCACACAGTGAGGTGGGAATTACGCAAGACATATCATAAGGTTAGTTTGGATGCGTGGAAAAGAAAATCCACGCTTGTTTTGCCGACCCTTTTGAAACACCAGCTGAATAAATTTTGCAAGGCTATGCATTACAAGGCCTGCCCTTGCAGGTGAGGGGCCCAATGCAAGACCAAGGCGCGGGGCTCCTCTGAGCAATAGTGCTATGATGTCATCGTGCTCAGTCAATCGTGCTACGACCTTTGTGATCAAGATGTTTTAGAAAAATGGCCTGCGTGAATAACAGAGAAGACTGCCAATTATATTGGAGTTGATCTTTTTATACATGATATCACAAAAGTTTCCTTTTAACTTAGAGGGGCGTGGGCATATATCATGTGCCCCTTAGCTCAAGCCATGTTAATGACTAATACAGTAACATGCTGTTGTGGCGCACCGCAGACAATATACCGCTATCACCCCTCATTAAGCCGGAAGATGTAGAGAAGGCTCTGAAATGGAATCCGCGCAGCGTCCGCAAGCGCGAAGTTACGTCAGTCAAATCGAACTGACACGCGAATTGAACTTAAAATGGAAATAATTCAGTAGTGAACTTTGCTGATTACCTTTCCCGCTTTCGCTAATCACTAGCGCAGATGAGTTCTTTTATAGAAGCACCATCTGGTCCCGCGATCAACTATCCGCTTTATGACGCAAATCACGAAAAACACAGACTTCACGAAAAACACAGACTTCACGAAAAACACAGACTTCACGAAAAACACAGACTTCACGAAAAACACAGACTTCACAAGGGAGCAACCTATGACATCGTTTGAGTGTAGCTCTCTGGATGAAATTGTGCATTACATGAGACTTGTGAAAAGCTTTTCATTTGAAGGGTCTGCAATGTGAACAACCACAAAAGTTTTGTGCGTGTCCACATCAGAAAGTGTTTTGCTTTATGGTCGCAACCATATCTTAAAATGCACATTGCTATCATTTTATTTTTAAGGCGTTTGTAAAATCAACCAACTACAGTATGTACTGAAATAAATTATTTTAATTTCTTAGGTGCAGCTAGGGACTTTCCTTTATTAGGATGTTCCTCATTTTCTTTGTCTTTACACCACTTAGAACACCTGACTATACTTTTTCCCGAAGGGGTTTGGCAGCAATGCAAAATCAAAAGCTGTTTCAAGTTGCCAGATACGGTCATCGAAACTCTTTATAATGAACAAACTTTTAATGGCTTTTCAGCTTAGGTCTCTTACAGCTACAGCAAAACTTCGCAGGATAAGTGATCAAGATGTTCACCACCTCATGGTCAAAATGTCTGTATAAAATATGTATAGTTCAATGCATACATTTCGCCAAAAGCGGCTGCTTTGATAGGTTGACAACAAGAATAATGCATAAACAATATAAATATATATAAAAAGAATTTTACTGTAAGTAAAACTGAAAGAAGCAACTTGCAAGTGTTTCTAAATAAAAAGAGTCTTCTGTCGCTCTTGGCTCTGAGTTGTTGCAAACATAACGAGAGGATTTTTGCACAAGTTCTTCAATATGAAATCGTTTCACATTATCACTAGGGCAACCAAAAGTTGATAAAGCCAAATTTGTCTTCTTTCAATGAAGTTTATAAAACGTCCACAAACCAAAATTCACGCTCATACTATGAGCGCCTCCCAAGTTATTAGGTCAAAAAAAGTCAAAACAATTTTTCGCTAGGTCAAACTTATCTAGCAGCACAGCTTTTTTCTGTTCACCGATATTTTATTGAAAGTACAACAACAGGTTGTCACGCGTTTGCAAATTTAGTTGCAATTTTGCAATAATAGTGTTTTGTTGCGACTTCTGGCGAAATAACTACTGGACGATTTTGCCCACTACTGGACGATTGAATTTTATGTAGGCCATTCGTGGTAAGAGAAGACACCTGGTCTCTTGCTTTGATAAATGCTCAACCCTTCGCATTACATGCATATAGTGTTTCAACCTTAATGATATTCTCAGATTTGACCCTACTCTAGTTACTGTATACTGATCAATATAAGATCCTCCAATAATAAATGTTTTTCCTCAACTGTTGTAAAACTTTGAAAAAGACAACGACATTACAGTCAACTAACAGTAGGATTTCATCAGGGGGAATGGCGACTCGCACAGGAGAGCAATGAAAATCTCTTAAAGCATGCCACGTCTTCGCCCAAGGACACAAAAAACACGTTCCCAATGCAGACGCCAACCAATCAAACCCTTGCTAAATGCAACAACACCACTCCACATTGATTAGTCGCAAGGATAAAATTTGGAAAACTTTTATTCTCGCATGTTGATATTTACCACCTTTCTAAATAGTTTTCAAATCCTCTAACTCAGTGGTGCTCAAACCGTGGCCCGCAAGGCCCTCTGAAGCGGCCCGCGAAGCAATTTTCATTGGAAAGATAACTTAAAACTTTAATCATTTAAGAGAATTTGTATTGAAGATGTCAAGTGAACCAACAATTGCAAGTACATAATAACTACTTTCAGTACTTAATTTTAGTGTGATGGATAAAATTGTGAGCAGTTCATTTGATTCAATAAATAAGTATTGTTGAGTCCATGACTTATTAAATATCCTGTTGGCTGTTTTTCTTTTTTACAGTGCTCATTTTTACTACTTAGCCTTAAAAAGTTTAGATACAGTAAAGTTTTCCTTCATGAATAAGATAATAATTCTTGTGGCCCGCCAAGGGTTTCTGAAAGACAAATGTGGCCCACGAGCCAAAACTTTGAGCACCACTGCTCTTAATCCTAACGTAAACCGCCGCGCTACTCAAACTTTATTCTGTTCAAAGAGGAAGCGTCAGGTCAGCAATTCTTTCCCATGTTTTTAACAGTAAAACGTGTGCGCAAACAAATTGCTACACGAGGTGCTTAGGCTTTGAATCAGAAAATCTTTGGGACAATTTTCATGCTCTTATTCGCTCCCAACTCAACAAAAACAACGGGAAATATCTTATATAGCGAGAAATCATCGTCGCTCCAACGCGAAGGAGTAACCAGGCTTTGCTGAACCTTACAAAACACGATCAGAAACCAAAGTTGCGCGTCATGTGAAATGTGCCCGCGAGGGACTGCAACACTTGCAGCAAGGTTGGGTTAGACCCGTGTTTCTTAACCTTTTTTCTGCCACGCCCCCTTTAAGTCGTTGTCCTTTGTGCAAGCCCCGCTGACAATAAACAAGTTGTGTGAGCAAATGTATTTAGTGGTTAATTTCTTTATCAAACTTTCCATGTTACAGAGCGCACAAGGCCTCGCGCTCCCCATGAAATCTTTTGACACCCCCCCTCGGGAGGCACGTCTCGCCGGTTAAGAACCACTGCGCTAGACTTTTTGAAACGACTGGGAGTGAAACAGACATGTAAAATGCAAACTGAGAAAACTTAGACATGCCTAAATAACATGCATTAAAACTTCTTAAAAGAGCATTAGGCACCATTTGCTGACTTATCGGGCGTCATTTCACAGCAGGTTGGGAACCATTTTCTAACTTATTGGGCGCCATTTTATTGCATGTTGAGTGCCATTTCATAGCAAAAAAAGGTGGTAGAAAAAACGTGAAATTTCGTGTGACACGACATTGGCTCGAGCTTGCAAACCAAAGACTCGAAACGACTCAACAGTTCTTGTGACTCGACTCGGCCAAGCCACGACTTTGACTGTGACTCTGACTCGAAAAATATTTTAGATAACTCTGGCTTGTGACTCTGACTCAACAAAAATGACTCGGACACATCACTAGTGCTTAGATGCAGTGAGATTATTTGTATTCGAACCTATTGTTTGAACACTACAATCGCATGTTACTTTGTGAATGAGTGCTTGAACATTGCAGTGTCTGTTTGATTGACGGCGCGTCATATCACAACGCACTCGCATTTTACCTGAACTCGACCAGTTTACGAATTGGCGCCCTAATCTGCAGTAGTGCTGTAGCTAACAATAGTGTTAAGAATGTGTCTGTAACCTTGTGGTTCTGCCTTCAACGCCGTTGCAAAAAGTGTCTGTAACCCTGTGATTCCGCCGCCTCCAATGCCTTGTAAAACGATATGTTCATTTGTCTGTTTTCATGAACCAGCCTTATGCAGAGTGTGCGCTAATACTATGGACTTCGTCTCTGCTCGCAAACAAATAAATTAAATTAAATTGAATTAAAAGTTTGCAGGAAAAAGTAATCAAAATGTTCACCACCTCATGGTCAAAATGTCTGCATAAAATGTACATTTATAGTGCTCAATGTGTATATTTTGCCAAAATCGCTTGTTTTGATAAGCTAAAAACAAGAATATGCGTGAACAATATCAATATACATGAAAATAATGTTACAGGAAGTAAAAATGAAACAAGCAACATGCAAGTGTTTCTAAATAAAAAGAGTCTTCTCTTGCTCTCATTTTTGAGTTGTTGCAAATATAACGCGAGGAGTTTTGCACAAGTTCTTCAAAACAAAATCGTTTTACATTATCATTATCACTTGTGAGGATGGGTTGAATGCAATGCGAAACACCAGGACGAAAAGAGGAGTGCAGCTAAATAACACCAAGGATTCGCTGCTGCTGATCGATTTAGTGCAAAATTTAACTTTTTCAATGAGAGGCTGGACACTAAACAAATAGGCGTTCGTTGTTATATCATTTTATATCAAATTTTGAGAATAATATAGTTTTTGATTGATTTGTATGGAACGCAGTGCGGTTTTCCCATGAAAACCAAGAGTCTTCTCTCATCCCACGCAGAGCTTACACTTAGGTGCAAGTATTCACCAAACCCAATACAAAATGGTTCCAGCCCACTCTTAAAGCATGCCAAGTCTTCGCCAAGGTCACAAAAAGCACGTTCCTAATGCAGACACCATCCAATCAAATCCCCTGCAAAATGCAACAACACCACTGAAGAGTTGTGTCGCACCGTCCCAGATGAGACCCAGACCGGCCCCAAATCTCCTCCCAGGTGCACACGCCCCACGCCACAGCGTTCTCCAAAGTCCACCTGCGCTTTCACCTAGCCATGCGAAGGATTCATAAATGTTTGACCATAGCATGACAAGACCTCTACCAGGCCACACCACAACGTCACAAATTCTGGGCCACAGTGTGCCGAGCCCCTTTCCGATTGATTTGCAACCTGCGCAAACTTTCAAGCAAGTTGCACTAATACCGTTCCGAACCAACGCTGGTACATCACAAAATTTTGACCAGAAAGTGCGCATTCCTTGAATAAGCCAAACTGAAAGTTCCCAAATTTTACACCACAATAAGCTAAGCCCTTGCGTACTTGATCGCAATCCGCTGCAAAATTTCAACCACATTACAGAAAGCCCCCTCCAAACGTGCAGCAAAACCGAACAAAACTGAGACCAAAGTACAGTAAATCCTCTTGCCACGCACGCGAAGACATAGCCAACGCCATGGGCAAACTCGGCTGCGCAGCGCCAAAATGAAGTGGCAACGTACCACAGGCTTGACATACTCCAGTTAACTGCAGACCAAAACAGACGAATTGCGCGACAGCATAATCTAAAAACCGCGCAAGCCGACTGGAGGCCGTGCCAAACTGCAACAACTACCTTTCGAAACATGTCAGTTACGTCACAAAGCACCCGATGTCCAAACCAAAAAGTTTTGCTGCTGAACCAGAGACTGTCTAATCCGAAAAAAGAGAAACCATCACCAGTTGCTCGACGCAAAGCGGCGCGTACACCGAACGCTACTAACGTGCCACTCGCAAAAATCACAGCAGGAATGGCTAAGCCGGACTGAGTTCGAAGCATGTCATTCCACGCATTTGCTCCAACCTTTAAGGCAGCGATTTCCTGAGACTGACGCCGTAGATTATTTTCGCAAGCTTGCAACAATAATTTTAAGCGTTCCATTTCCGCAATGCGCTCGTTAACTGCTCGATTGAGGTTGTTATTCAGAAGAACAAGTCGAGCGATTGCTTTATCGTTTTCCACCTCCCGGTACTTTTGTTTTTCCCACCTTGCAACTGCTTCCGATGCAATCTTCTGCATGATTTCTGCGGGTTGCGAAACTATAACCTGAAAATAAACACAGCAAAAATTTTGCAAGGAAAGGAAAACAAAGGGGAGCGGGGAACCAGATTGAGGGCTTGAGTGAACGAACGAAATACATTGTATAACATTATTGCTGCCGCCTTATCATTTATCGGCGTCAAAACATTATAATCGATAATGCTTGAACCTACGAAGGAAACAAAAATCTGGAACGAAAAGTTTATTCAGATATTTTAGAAATCACGTTCTGTTTTTGTCAAAACAAACAATTTGATCACGTGATATCCATGTTTTTCCAGATGAAAATCCCGGCTTGCAAACCACGATGATGTCAAGTTAGATGCAAGTTTCTCATGAAGATTGCTACGGGCAAAAATGTCTTGTCTTTAAAGAAGGTAAACAATACCACAAGCAAAATGCAGTGCGTTCTGATCAGGCCCGCAACCAGGAGGTCAACCGGGCAATTGCCCACCTAAAATGTTCAAAAACGTGTTTATTTGTTAGGTACAACATGAAGTTGCAATCATTTTGCCCCCACCCAAAAATAGTGCAACAACACGTTATGCGAATTGTCAACCCCCTGAAAATATCAGCTGGATGCGTCCCTGGTTCTGACATTTACAAATGCAGTTGAGAATGAGGAAGTGTTGTGATGACTACAAACATGAGCTTTTTCTACTTGACTGGAAACAATATTACATAACCTTACGTCATTCTAACTATGAACATTCATTGCTGTGAAGTTTATCTAAAACGTAGACCGGAAAGTGGTACGCCCCTAACCAGCTTGGGACCCCAGGGGAGGCGAAGAGTTTTCTGAGAGGGGTCCAAATTTTTTAAACTGTGTCCAAAAGATTATTTCCAGGGGGTCGAGCAATGTTCCAGAGCTTCTCGACCTCCCTGAGCGCCCCTATTTACGATCTTGGAAAGTGGTAATTTTTTTCCATGTTTTATCGAAATGAAACTTTCTCTGCAGAATGAAACTATTGGTACTTTTAACCTCAAAAAAACTGGATTAATTGAAGCCTTAACTGGAGCGGTTGCGAAAAGAAACCTAGGTTTTGTGCTACGTAGTATTGTTTGCTGCTAACTCCACCAAAAATATAATGCAGCTGCTTCAAAACGGTGTCGGTACTTTGAAACCAGATGTGACTAATCAATCAGTTTGTACTTGAGGTATTGCTGTAATCGCATGCTTAATTTCTTTTTGTTGCGTTCACAACAACTTGTAATTATTTTTTTCGTTTATTGTACTGGGCATCTTTGATCTCCAACATTATTGCGAAGATTGCAAAATTGTGTGTATACCGAACAGTTTCTATCGAAAGGAATCCTTTCCCAGCAAAGATTCAGATACTAAGTTTTTATAGAGTTTATATTTCGCCTACCAGGTAGCCATCATAAGTTCTTATTCAATTAGATATTACTGTATACAGAACAGTGCATGTTCTGTTCCCATGCGACAGTCAGCTCATCGACTCAAACTCAGTTTCCAGTGATTGTTGCCACGCACTCAGCCACTTTATTTTTGTGATATACATCACAACGATGCACTAACCTTTATCTGCTGTACGGTGATCCTATCTTATGCTGCGACCCAATAACCATAAAATATGTGAGAACCGCTAGCACGTGTTTTGGGTCTTAGCTAATTCTTCTCGCCGTTTTAATTCACATGCATCACATCACATTTGTTCCTATCGTAACCTTTTTTTGATAGGGTGGTTTGTTGTGGGCGCTTTATAACTACAATGGTGTTTTAGCGCCACCACTGAGTTTGTACAATTTCTGGTTTCAGTTGACTCGTTTTGTGTTCTGGTTGTGTTCCCTGCAGCTCTTCCACACACCGTGTGCCTGGTAAGAAGGCTGCAGTACCAATTGGCAAGGTCTTGGTTTGTTTGTAAAAGTTGATAATCATATTATCTATACTAAAAATATGGTGAGACGGGTTGCAAAACGAAAACATGGACAGCAAGCAACCACCTATAATTTTTTTTGATCGCTCAGGTTTTTCGGCCCCCATCGTTGCACTCGCAAGGCTAAAAGTATGACAATTTTTGTAAATATGTCGAAAGGCAGACTATATGCAGTGCGTCCGTTGGTAAAACGTCAAAAGGACTTTTCAACACATTGGTAAACACGTATTTTATAAACATTTTGTGTTTTGGGCAAGAAATCAGAAAGCTTTTTTTTATCTGGGCGTCAGCTTAAAAACACTTGGCTGCGCTTTTGTTTAGGAAGTATTTATAGAAGGGTTTGAAAATGTTTTGACCCAGCGCAATAAAAAATGATTCCAAAAATTTCTGTGCAGCTTCATGGCAATCTAGGGATGTAGTTTAATTTTCCTATAACCAATAGAACGGACAGATATTCAAAGCGATTTGTTTCAATCGTTTTTTTGTACTTTTGCAGCTATGGACGAAAAAAACTAGCAAAATTCAACCTTTCTCATAAAAACCCATTGTACTTGCGCAATAAAAGTTAACAAGAATTCGTTTTTTTACCTGCTGCAAAAAATTACTTCGGTTTTTCATTCACTTATACCTCCTTCTTAATCATGTCTATCAACTGTGCATCATGAAGAGTCGTCAATTCACAGCATTGAAACAGTGTGCAAAATGCTTTTCCCCTTGTTGCCAAGTCCTTTTCTGTCCATGCAGTTATCACCTGAAGAAAGGCCATGGTCGACATCCCCTGGATTAGGAAAAAATGACCATGTGTCTACAATGTTCACGAAACATTTCACTGCAATCAACTGGTCCTACTGGAACATAGCTTTGCGTAAGGTAGTAGTTCCTTAATTGACAACTGTAGCATGAGGACTCAGGGGCAGACAAGTTAGAAAATTACCGCTTTGTTCACAGATGAAAACAATAAATACAGAATGGCAGAGATGAACATCGGCAAGTTTGATTTTATTAGGATGGTGGTATGCGTAACAACCACCAATGTCAAATCGACTTAATGCATTCGGTTTTCGTTGAAATTTGGAGGTATCACATTTTAGCAAGACCAGGGCGTCGACGTTTGCACAACTGTGTTTTTCTGTTACGTTGTAGAAGCGTTGGAAAGTGATTGAACTGCTACTGAACGGTTGCTTTTTGCATAAATAACGTAGGTTGTCCAATTTATTTGCCAAACCTAAAGTTGCTTTAAATTTGAAAACAGTCAACAGGATTTTCCACGCTTTTCATTTTTTAAACATCTACAGTACTGACTTACTACCTTTTTACTTTTTGTCATGATTATCACGAACTCATCACAGCCAAGAAGATCAAGGTCGTCCAGTGGAACGGATGCCATGCTGGCTGCGAAACATGCCATGCACCTCTCTTGAAGGCAGTAAAGATCGTACAGTTTTGCATATTTCCACATACCAACGCAATTTTCAGCATCAGTCTCTTCCAGCATAAACTTTACGGCTCGTTTTTTGATATCTACGCACAACATGAATGTGAACTTTTTATGGTGATCGGCAGTGGTTATCTTCCAACAATAAATATAAATAGAAAAGGTCATTCGAAAATCATTGCGCCCCACAAAGACACTCATCAGTATTGTTAGGAAAGAAGAGAGCTTTTCCAATTTACCAGATTGTCTTAGATAGTTAAAGTTACATTTTTCCAATTTTAAATGAAACAGCCTCGAGTCACTTTTGAGAACACTTTCATTTTGAAGTGCTACTTATCACAACTGCCTGCAATAAATTGGTCTAGTAGCGGTTACCAACATGGCAAATCAGAATTATAATTTGAAATAATGTAAAACTTTGCCATGAAAAATAACTGAATTAGATCTAGACCAAAGGTCCAGCTTGCTGTGTTTTTTCCAGGTTTTCTTTTCCACACAACATGTAAGACATTGCTGGTAAATTGTTTTGAAAACATCATCACAAACCTATATCTCTCAGACGAAAGGAATTAAAGAAAAGATGTATTTGTAAAACCATCAACGAATAAACTTGTGCTGATGTGGCAATAAAAAAGAACATGCAAACTTTTTAATGTGCATTTCCACTCTGATTAGTTTTTTTTAAGCTTCTGCAAAACATTCTACGGATGATTGATTTTTACAACAGTTTTCCCAAAACTTCGTTGGTGAATCAAGGATAAAACGTTTTGCGTCGAGCCTCACCTCGCCAAAAAGTTTTGCAAGGAAAAGCAAGCAAAATTTTCGCAAACCTATTTTATGTCGTCAAGATTAACTTTAAACGTTACATTAGTGACTGGGTTCAAAAGTTTAGAGAAAAATCTCAATATTAAATGTCTGACGGACACTTGCTCTAGGAGTAGGTTGTGATCCTAAATATGTTTATAATGGTTGTTATGCTAATGCAGCATATTCATAATTGTGGTATGCTGGAAGCCATAGATCTAAATCAACTCGGTGAAGTCACCATTTGAAACACTTTTTGAAAAATGCAAACAAAAATTTGATAAAAAAACAAAACGTATGGCTGAAGGGTTGTGTAATAAATCACCCACACACCGATGTTTCAGTCCATCAAAATTTGCGAAAATAAAGGTATTTATGAATGATTATTTCAAAACGTTAATATGTTCACGCTTTTGAGTCAACCTTTTCTGACACAGTAAATCTAACATCTCTGTGTAAACTGCGTAAGGATCCTGATCACTTTGGATCACTTTTGCCAGTTCAGCGGTGCACTGGAATTTTTTCAAAAATGCACGATGTATATAGAGAATCTAGGACATACAAATACGTCCTTGCAGACCCGTTCGGAAGCAAAACCGCGTCCAGGACAACTAAGGGATGCTGATTACATAACAAATTAATATAGTCTCTTATTTTAAATCAAAAACGTTTGCACTTTCCCACAGTGCTTCACTCAAACATGCTTCTTTACAGCGTTGTGGTAGACGGAAAAAAATGCAAACTCGAGGAAAATGTTTTGTCGACATTTTCCAGTGTTTGGCCGAGATCCGGATCCAGAAAGAATATTTGAGTAATATTTTTTATAGTTTCGTCAATCGTTTACATCAGGCCTGCACAATATACAGCCCGCACGAGCTTTTCATGGGGCTCGCAAGATCTTTCTATTACAAAAAAATGCTGCAAAAGCCATACTTAGGATAACTAATTAGTTGTTGCCGACTTTCTTCCAAACTGTAACTGAATTTCTACAACAAAATGAAATAGACTTTTGGGCAAGCGGGAAATTTATATCAATCAATTTAAATCTTCGAGCTTTCTGAGTTGTGCAGGCCAAGTTTTCACAGGTTTCACAGTTATTTCAAGAAGAACACCTAAAAAATTGTTTTATAAACATAAACAAACTTTCGCCAAAATGCTAACCATAATCTGGAAAACGAAAATTAATATTACCATAAAAGAAATTCAATCTAACTTTAGTCGGCAACATTCAGCTGGGATGGGCTAACCGTTTGAGCCAGGGGCCATATTGGCTTTTGAAATTTAACAAACCGCAGGTCATCATGGTTTGTGTGTAGCGTTTTGCTTACTTAAACACCTCAATATATGCTAACTCACACAGGGGTCAACAATGAAGATAAGGTACTTTATACGTAGTCTCTACACTGGTGTAGTAGGCGGGGGTGCAGGTGGTGCAACCGCATCCCCAAACGTTTTGAATTTGGTGAAAATCCGGGAAAAAATGTAAGGACATTTGGGCGGGCTGTATGTGCGTTTATTGTAAAAAATGTCACCGAAAGTGAACGTGAAGACGTTTTTGGAGGAAATTTTCTTTGGATTGCTTTTCGGGCAAGTTTGCTGACATTTGAGCAAAAATTCTTTGCACCCCCAAAAATTTGCATGCTCCCACACCTATGAGTCTGCACATCAGAAAGCATTACATGCACTACATAAAAACAATGCTGCTTGTCACCCTTTTTTTCCAAAGCAACGAAGACCGGTCTAAGTTCGGATGTGACAATTTTCAGAATACATATGAAGTGGCATTCACTTAGAATGAGTGCGGTGTGGTGGACTACAATCAGCACGTTCAGAAGGCCAGAGTAAACGGTCCAAAGTGTCTTATATGGTTTGTTTACCTCTATTTCTCATGTGTGCTGTTAATATTCGCCACGCCATTTGCAAACGTTTCGTAAGATGCAGAATAGTGAATACTGCAACAACTTGTGGTCAATTTCGCATGCACAATAGTGACATTTCTGCCCAATCTATCATTTAAATGATTTTCACAGTAACAATCGTGCAAACAGAGGATGTTCCAAAAAGTTAGCCAGCAATTGTGACCTTTGCAAAAAACAACTCTTGCCAGTGAAATTAATCAAGCACTGAACATTTACACCAGGAAAATTTCGAAAACAAGTTCTATATTGAAATAGCACAGTGTTGAATCCCGGCATTACGCGACAAATTCCATTGCTGTATCATACCATCAATCCATCAGACATTTCAGAAGTGAAGTCTAATGTTAGTTAAATGTCACAATCAACATCAGTCAAAAATATCAAACAAAAGTGTCACATGAGCAGAAAACAGTGCAGCAACAATGTTGTTCAAACCTCGTTGTGATACAAGACAGGATAAACCTTTTCAATCACACCACAAAGGAGTATGTGAAATCAAGCAATCAATCAAATTTTGAATCTTGTTTTTACAAAAATAAAAGCATACCTAACAAGAAAATGTGAATAATGATTGAATTTAGAATAATTTTGTTTCAACAGGCTTGGAGTCAAATTCGTCGAACTATCAACTCATGCCAATATGTTTGGTAAAATTATGAGTCTATAAAAACAAAGTTAGCAACAATTCTCTTACCCTCTATTAATAAGTAGTCTGAAGCGATCAGCAGCTCGATTGCATTTTCGTTATAAATATGAAGCTTGCCAGTATAAGCATATTCTGTGATACATTCCATCGCCTTAACAGAAGGGATCTCAATTTTCAATCGACCAGTGTATTTTTCTTGCATCTGTGGAACAACAATAAGGTAAAATCAGTAAAATGATAGTACATCTTGTAAATCGTTTAAGTTGTGAGACTATCGTCTGGTTCAAACACTTTCAAAGCTAGTCGATTTCATTTTGGTTTTCTCTTTCGTGTACGATCAGACCTGGTCAAAGCGTTCTAAATGCTGCAGGCCCGAGTTGTAAACGAGCCTCAGTTTGAAGCTCGAACCCGGCCCGAGCCCGACATCTATTTTTGAAGCCCGATTTAGGCCCGAAAGCCAAATGTACCGAGTGAGTCAAGATACGAGCAAGTGCAGGATATTTGTAACAAAGTAAACATGACTAAATTATTCACACTTAGTCAATTTCAATAAAGGTTTAATCAATTCGATTGCTTCAACAGTAACTGGCGACAAAAGTGTCCGTCGTTACGAAAAAAATTTATAATCAGGCCCGAAATCGCCCAGAAACGTTTTGACAAACTTAAGCCCGACATAAAGCTCTGCTCTCGCTGTAGACGCGCGGGCACACATGCGCGACAAGTTAGAAATTCGTCAGACCGGAACACCTTCCTATGCAAGAAGTGCACTCCACTGCTGAACAAGAGACTCGGCGTGTCCAGAAAAGCAAGTAGCATGTTAAAGAAGTTTGGATGAGAGAAAAATCTCCAGAATATTGCTGTAAACTGCTTGATAGCATGATACGTTGCCTGCAAGAAGTCAACAAAATCAAGGACGGCCACATAAAATAATAATTGTGAACGTTTTTACAAGCCTATGCAAGCTTGGTGCGTTTTTAACTACGCTAACTAACTAATAAATTGACAAAACAATCCTGTGAAAGGGTGCAACAAACGTTATAGTGGTTTGCACACAGAATTGTCGAAAAACGCCAAGTGTCCTTGATTGATATCTGATTGCTATGGATAAAATTTTTATTAATGCAGTTGCATTTGTTGTCAAACGCTGTTAACTTTTTGGTATCTTCGGGAACAAGTTGTTACTTCAAATCTCAACCATTATGTCTTTTTACGGAAAATCACATAGGGGGGACCAAGGAAAGTGTCACGATTTTCACTTAAATCAATGTAACCACCATTGTGCAATAGCTACAGCAAAGAAAATTACGTTTTAGTACCTTCCTTAGCAAACAAACCAAAAAAATTCATATGCCAATAATTTTTATTGATTGAAAAGTGAAGTGATGTCAAGTCAATTGACCCTATGGAACGAAGTATATTGTTACACACCATGGGGTAAGCTGTTATAGCAACGCAGACATGCAGTTTGTGCACGAATAAACTTGTTACTACAAATGCAAGAAGACCTCAAAGCAATGAGAAGCCATATGCCACGATAGACAGCTAAACTGTCAAGTATATATTGCCGTTTCTATCACCAGGCATAGTTTGCTAGTTACAAACACATTCAATTTCAAAACAAAGCGTGCTTAAAAGCTGAAAGGAAACGATGAGGAAAGGTAAGAACTCAATCACAGCAATAAAACGAGCTCAGTCACCGCAATAATGCAGAAAATGTTCATGCAGTGACAGCAATAATGTGCAATGGCACTGCAAATCACAACAACAGTGTTTTAATTCTGGCAAATATCACAAACATCTGGATTACAGTGCCATCACTGCAAGCTGAATGTGACCAACCTGTGCATTTTATGCACTTCACCCACTTCAAAACTAGGGCAGATTTAGAGTAGAAGTTACGACAGACTGAAACATACACAGTCAGATATGACTTTCTTTTCTACTTGGCAATCTTGGTCCTCCATGAGGTTGATTATAATCTTCTGGAAGTCGGTGATTCTGCTAACCTCTTCTTCTCAGGAGAAGATGTCAAGATAACTGAGTGAAGGTTTCTTGATGAAGGTGTTTTTTAATTCTTGGACATGCTTTGGGATCAAGGTGCATCATCACTGGTGACTTCACGACACCTGGTGGAGTCTTAATTTTTTTGTCACACACATGGTGGCATATTTTTTATGCAGCCAGAACAAAAGACACGAGATAAGTTGATAAACTATGTAACAATGTGCCCCAACGTGTCTTGGAACACCCATTGAAGATTTCCATTAAAAACACATAAATATAACTCTGAATGTTGCTGGCACAAGTAACTGTATCTAAAACACTTCTAAGAAAGACTAATGTTACCAGATGAAAACCTTCACAAACAACTTAATGACAAATGTTCATCAACCCATATAAATTACTTTACATATCCTAAAGCACATAAGTCCTTTTAACACATCCCAAACCCTTTTTGAAAACCAAACGTTTTCTGCAAGCATGTAGTTCGCGGATGCGGAAATCAAATTATGGGGTTTGCAACAACTTAACCATGCAAAAACTCTAACCGCTAGTGACGGATTTACGCATAGGCCAAAAAGGCCATGGCCTAATGCCCCGCGCTTTTGAGGGTCCCGCGCAACTCTTTCCTATGACGACTCAATATTAACTTAAAATTTGCGAAACTGCGCAGAAGCATAACTTCACAATTTTCATTGCAACGAGTGAAAATGCAAACATCTAGATCAGTGGTCCTCAACCTTTTCGCTGAAAGGAGACAAATCTAGTCCAACGATTTTCAGTGTCTGGCGGTCTAAAAAATAAAAAAGAAAGAACAGTACTTCCTTAATGTTCAATCTTCCACTGACAAAAAGCTCGCAACAACTCAAGACCGCCAGACACTGCAGAACTCCGATGAAATGCAATATTGTCAGGACTGGATGCTACGCTTGGTTCTTACCAACTAGATTGTCCGCTAACAGAGATTGTTTATGGAAGGTCTGTATGTTAGTTAAATCAGCTATAACAGTTTCTCGTGAGCTATGCTTGGAAAAACGTGTCTACATTGGGCTTACTTCATATGGTTAGCTGAGGGTGTTGCAACAATACTTTGCAAAATTTGTCTTCACGCTGTTTATCACCAGCCTATAGCATTTCCAAGCAATACAAAATATAGAGGAACCCATTCAGTCCCACCATCGCCATAATTCTGGCGCAAGGTTTGCAACGCTATAAATCGCCAGCCGATTGAGCTAGGAAGCTGTTCAAAACCATCTGCGGATTCAGCAAGTCTGCTGGTTGAAATTGAAAAGAAAATTTTTTCGTTTTGGGTTTGTGGTTCTCTGGGGGAGGACGTCACAAGTGGGGGTGTCATTTTAATTTTATTGGCCAAGTTTAGGCCTAGTTTACGCGGCCCAGGACGCCAAGCCAATGGGCCAATTGTTTCGCTCAAGTTTTTTTAGAAACTAGGCTATCCTACGAGTCTTTAGAGCCCTTGATTGACTTTTCAGCATATCTGGATCAAACATTATGCCACACAAACTTTCTACCCCTACAAAAGGAAACCAGGGTTTGAATAACATCCCCATTGTATATGGCCGTAACTCGTCGTTAGAATAGGCTAGAGAGCTGTTCAAGCCCTCAAAAGACTCGTGAAGACTTGTAGTTTAGACTGCAAAAAAAATGTTTAGCTTGAGATCTCGGGCTTTTTGTTGATGTTTGCATGAGAGGATGTTTAGGCATATTTTATTTACATTTGGATGATGACGTCATATCCTGGGAGTCGAACAATCCATGAGATTTTGTGGCTCAAAGGTTTTTTGGAATCTAGGCTACACTACAAAAGTTATGGCAAAACAAGCAAAAAATAATTAGGGGGATCCCCACTAATTCCCTAAGGAATCCTTACAAGATTAGGGGTCTTTCGGGCATAACATGGGGACTACAAACGTCAGGAAGTCGATCTAGGCCTCTAAAGCTTTATATTCCAGCCTAGAATCCAACTAAATTTGAGCCACTATTTCGGCTCATTGTCCGGGTGATGACGTCATAAAAGAATAACCAAAAAATAGCAAAACCTACCCTTTTTCTAACGACACCCACCGAAAACCCCGAACCCAAACCTCAAAAGGTTTTCTTTAGTGTAAACTACAAGACTTCACGAGTCTTTCTCGAGCGACGCGATTAGCTCTCGATTGACAGCTCGCGGCGGTTTTTCTCTGACAAAATGCCGTCAGTGAGAGACTCATGCTTTTTCTGCAGTTTCTGGAATTTTGAGTACAACGGGGTTTTGGGGCCATAACGTTTGTTCTAGACATGCTAGAAGGTCAATCAAGGGCTCTGTAGACGCGAATGATCATCTAGTTTCCACAAAAATTTTGAGCAATCAAAATGGCTCATTGGATTAGCGCCCAGGGCCAGTTAAAGTGGGTCAAAGATTCAAAAACCTGCCTTCTTTGTTACGTCACCAAGAGAAAACCCCCACCCAAATCGAACAACGTTTTTTTTAATCGAAACTAGAAGACTTGCTCAATCCGTGGATGGTTTGAACAGCTCTGTAGCTATAGTAGCTGGCGAGTTATAGCTTGTAATGCGTTTAAAATCCGCGCCATAATTATGGCGGACGCGAGACTTAAAGAGTTTGAAACAGTATATTTTGTATTGCTTGAAAAATGACAACCTAAAAACAGCATAAAAAAACCTTGTGTCCACTAAATGGATTATGCTTTTTGGTCCATATAATATGTGGTTACTATAACAAAGGAGTTTGCGCATAGGCCTAACCAGGGGGCCAAAAGGCCGATGCCCCCCCAAATTTTTAGAAAATATAGTCATTTTTTGCTTTGAGAGGCGTTTTCCAAACAAAACAGTGCTATTCGCCAAAAATCAAACATTTTGGCTCCCTCAAAATTTTTCCCCAATAATTTCTGGGCCGGTTGCGCCGCAGAATTTGCGTATACTAATCACATCGACAACTAGGCGATAGTTTCGAGGGCGGCAACACGGTCCCGAATGGAAATATGTATATCCGGAAAATAAACCTTCAAGAAAACGCTAGAAATCACGGAATTTTAACAAAGAGATCTTCTGAACTGCACGAAAGAACTACAAAATCCAAGCAAAGATTGCGTTGCCATTTGTTCTTGAGAAGAATACAGGAAAGGCTTTAATTTCTGTTGAGGAACTATGGCAATGGTAGAACCAAAGTTGGCACTACAAAAGATATATTTTTGAGGGTGCTGTAGAATTTTTCCCGCCTCTTGCAGACTTTTTACCTCTCTGTTTATTATGCCACAAATGCCCATGAAATTTTACCGTGAAAATTCGTGGCCTCAGTCTTTTCACCAGCCCCGTGGTGAGGTATTAACTGAACGTGGAACGTGAGAAAGAATTTGTCGTGATCTGCTTGAAAAATTATGGCGGTCTTACTGTTTGCGTTTTCGTCTAATTCACTGGTTTTCAACTTTTCATGCAGCGAGTAGCGACCCATTTTGCAAACCAATTTAAAAAAGACTAAATTTTTTTAATTCATGCACATGGCAGCATCAGTGAGAGATACCCTTGCCGTATACAAATAACTCCACAGCACAACTCACTGAAAACTAGAATATCTCCCAAGTTAGCTACCGCATTCAGATATGTAATTTATTAACACAGCACATTCTTTCGTCACAAAGTTATTCGTGCGTTGATAAACTGTACTGCAGTGGTCATAATCACACTCAAGACTTTGTAATGGTCATAATCACACCTAAAACAATTTTGAATGAAAAAGTTGGCTATGATTTTTGCCAGGTGATCCAATTATTTTGGCTACAACAAAAATGGTTCCATATACGAAATATAAAATAAAAAAGTAATTACTTATGAATATTTTATCAGAAGGTCTCTCAACCCCTAGAAAACAGCAAACAACCTGGACGGAGTTGCGACCCCAGTTTGAAAACCACTGGTCTAATTCGTTATCCACGTGTGCACAAGTTTATGTGGAACTGCAACTGTTTTGCATAATTCCGGCTGCAGTTAGGCGTGACGTGACCGGTATACGCTGATTCTCTGTAGCAAGGCTAAGTTTGAAGGCGGTTTGCTACAGTGTCAGGCCTGCAGCCAGGTCTTAAGGTTTGGGGCGACAAAATACATTTTTAGGGGGCAAGATTTTTGTTTTTAATATATGTTTTATTAAAACATTTTCTGGGCACAACAAAATTTGTGGGTGCATTATCCCCGAACGCCTGTTTTTCGCACAAACGGCCAAATAGGTCACACCTGCGTAGGGTCCCAAAAAACTGAGATGGCCTAGGGCCCCGCGCTCCCTAAATCCCTCCATGCTACCCGGTCTTCCCTAGCTTTAACTTGTTGGGCATTGTCTCCCTCTTTGCCTGGTATACCCTGCCAATTTCGATACTTCATTTCATCAACGTCAATTTTATCAACGTAAAGGGTAGAAATGTTTTTCATTGATCTGAGATGTTCCATTTGCTTTGAAAATAACATAGCCAAGATTTGTAAATTGAAGACATTGGAATAGGCATTCTAATCGCAAATCCAACATCACTTTCACGGCACAAACTCTATCAGATTTTCTTTTGACAATAGTAATATCCGCCAGTATTTCACGTCCAACCTTGCACATCATGTTTTACACAAAGGAAGCAGTGATGGTGACTGACATGCACTCATTCCTTTTTCGAACCTGTTCTGCAGGTTGCGTGTTATGATTATGCAGGTTACTCATCAACTTTCGCTGACGGTAAAAGTAGTTGATTTCAAGAGGTTGAAAATCACTTGTTTTGCATATTCAATTTATTGTTGCGTCGTTAATATGATTTTTAATTACGTCTATGTGTCACTTTGTTCCGGGACAAATTACAAATATTTTGAAATGAAAACAACGTTTGGTAACAATTTTATTTGTTAACGATCAAAAAAAGAAGCTCTTTCCATTGTTTTTTTTTATTTTGGAATGCCTCGCGGTAAAAATACGTTTTATTATTTTTGTCCCTTTTAATCTTTTAAGATATGTTCTGTCCGCTTTATAATGTTTTTTTGAGTTGCAAACTTGTGCAGACACACCGGTGATCTCACCTCAACTGAAAATAGTTTGTCGAAGTACTTTGAGCATTCTTTCAACTTGGATTTGTGGAGCTTGAAAACAGTTCCCTTCACCTCGATGTGAACATCACTGTGATTATCAAATCAGAAAAGTTGAAAAGAAACACAAGTGAAGAGCCTGCTTCAGTTCGCATTCAAAATAGTAATCAGTGAATACTTTCAACTTGCTATAAAATCTATACCTGTTTTGTAGCTCCATCTTCTATAAGGTATGTCCAAAAACACAGAAGTGTGCCTGTTCGACGTCGATCAGTTCCAAAAGCAACATGTAGCAATCCATTAACTATTTAAAACTATACCTGCGATTCACCTTTCCTCAGTTGAACTGGGTAAATATTTATTGACGACGACTGAACGTGCCGCAGTCTTAACGAGTATTGACTTAGAACGAACGCTTCTTGCTTGTATAATATATGAACGAATAACATAATCCAACAGGGTAGACATATGTGGTTCTGCGGAATGGGTGAATCATAAAACAGAATTAAACAACTCCCACAGACGATAAAGCTAACACCTAAACCATAGGCCTGGAGACAAAATCTGAGGGGGGCTGCAGCTTTTTTTCTGAAGAAGCATTTTCATGCCTAAGAATTACAATTCAATTTCTCTATCCAACAAAAAACACATCTAATGCAATTTTGACCCGATTAATACCAGAAGGTTAAGATGACAAACGCTTTTCTAAAAGATTACCATTTCGGTAAATATTTTTACTACTTTTGAAATGATATTTGCCCGAGAACGAAATAATTAGGGATATTACAGTCAACCTCCTACACCTACAGCTAAAATATCATCTGAGTAAAAATAATATAACACCAGCTGCCCACTGCATGTAAAACAGAGAAAGCTCACCGCAAAAACAGCAAAACCAAACACACTATCAAGTGTGTAGTGAAGTGGAAAAAAAAGAACATTGCAGCAGGCAGCAGAAGGATACGTTTATACGCACTGTAAGTAGCGTAACGTACAAATACTTGCAATAGCGCATTGACACAGCGGTGGGTCTACGGATGGTTGCGACTGGTCCCGGTCTATAAATAAGCCAAAGAAGCGGAAGTATACCAATCCCTAAACTCAGTGGCGTAGCTACCCATTGGATCTTGTGGATACATCCAGGGGCGGCACGTTGTTGGAGGGAGGCAAAATGTGATAACGTTTTAAACGGACAAAGACAGTCACATTAATTTATTCTCAGAGAGATTCAGACTTAAACGACCTAAGTTAGCACTGACCTAAGTGAAGCCAAAAAATTACACAAGTTATGCCTTCTCAACTAATTAGCAACTTTTTTAGATTGTGACTCACTATGTGGTATTTGTGACGGTATAATGATACCCATGCTGTTGAAGTCATAATAGAATGTCGGTTGCAACTTGTAAGCTATAGCATTGTTCGGTCAATTTAGCTTTTAGCTTTGGTAGTTAAGTTTGTTGCGGCAGCTAGCCTCTTTATTGCGAGCCGTGGGGGAGCTAGTCCGCAGAAATTTGAGAAACGCGCCCTGACAATCTTTCGCCTAGAACCTGACCCT